>Ga0256842_1000273_pt1 | contig 45192 bp, 53 predicted proteins | sample 4559240metaG_FD_185973 | JGI IMG/M metagenome (GOLD analysis project Ga0256842, IMG submission 185973) | Hydrothermal vent microbial communities from Guaymas Basin, Mexico - 4559-240 | ecosystem: Environmental > Aquatic > Marine > Hydrothermal vents | place: Mexico: Guaymas Basin | collected... | reverse complement strand
TTTTTTATCCAATCACTTTTATAACTTACTTCTTTATATTGTTTTACTTTTTTTTCTTGTTTATTTTGAATTTTACTTTATTTTTATATATTTTATCTTTTTACTCTATATTATTAACTTTAATTGATTAGAATAATCCAAATAGTTTTTTAATAAAAATTATTTGAATTATTTAAGGATTGTAAATGAAAAAATTACTTTTAATTGTAATGTTAGCACTAAGCTTTATTTTTTCTGGATGTACTCAAGAAACCCAAAATAAGTTGGGTAGAAGTATTCAAAACTGGACAGGTACAAATGGTGTTTTAGATATCTATATGGGTGGTAAACTTGTTAAAAGGTTTATTAAAATTGATAAATTATCAACGGCAGAGGCAACACAAGGAACAGGAAGTAGAACATATCGTTATGGATATGGTTATTTGGATTTTAATCAAAATTTCATAGTAGATAATGGTGAAAAAAAAGTATATTTTGAGATAAGTGATTATGCTACACCTTATATATTTTATGATAATCCAGGTTTCAAATAATGGAACTTATAGATCTTTTTAAATTTTTTATATCATCTAAAAGTGAAACTCCAGATGATGGCGGTTTATTGGATTTTATAGAAAATTATTTACCTGATTTCGAAGCTATTAGATTAGATATATCTGATGTAAAGAATCTTTTTATATATAAAAAATTTGGAGATGGTGAGCATCTATGTTTTGCTGGTCATGTTGATGTTGTTCCAGCTGGTGATGGGTGGGATACTAATCCTTATGAAGCTGTTGAAAAAGATGGTTATATTTATGGTCGTGGTACACAAGATATGAAAAGTGGTGTTGTTGCTTTTACACAAGCTGTAAAAAATACCAAAGAGTTTAACGGAACATTATCTTTATTATTAACATCAGATGAAGAGGGTGAAGCTATAAATGGAACTATAAAAGTTTTAAAATATCTAAAGGATAACAATTTATTACCAGATTCTGTTGTTGTTGCTGAACCAACTTGTGAAAATGATTTTGGTGATGCAATAAAAGTTGGAAGAAGAGGCTCTATAAATGGTTATATAACCTTAAAAGGTAAACAAGGACATGCTGCTTATCCAGAAAAATCTATAAATCCAATTCATGAAATTTCTACTATATTAAAAAATATAGCTGGTGTGAATTTAGATAATGGAGATCAGTTTTTTTCACCAAGTAAGTTTATTATAACAGATATTCGTTCTGGTATGGAGGTTACTAATGTAACACCAAACGAATTAAAAATGATGTTTAATGTTAGGAATACAACTTTAACTACTCAAAAAGAGGTTAAAGAGTTTGTTGATAAAAATTTTAAAGATTTAGAGTATAGTTTAAATTTAACACAAGGTTCTTACCCTTTTAAAACAGATACTAATACTAAAATAGTTAAAAATATAGATAGTGCAATTGAAAAAATTGTTGGTCTTAAACCAAAGCATTCAACGGCTGGAGGTACATCGGATGCTAGGTTTATAGCTCAATTTGGTATAGATGTTATTGAATTTGGTGTTAAAAATGACACAATACATGCAATAAATGAGCGAACAACAAAGAATGAGATTGAAAATTTATATAAAGTTTTTAAAAAATTAATTGAAGATTGGAAATAGATATGAAATTTATTTTTGTAACTTTTATGTTGGTAACATCACTTTTTTCAAGTGCTTTATGGCAAGATGATTATAACAAAGCACTTGAACTTGCAAAGGTTCAAGATAAAAGAGTTTATTTACTTATTGTATCTAATAGTTGTGGATGGTGTAGAAAGTTTGAAAATACTACATTAAAAGATAAAAAGATATTGAAAAGATTAAATAAAAATTATATACTCTTACATCTAGTTCGAGGTGTTGATAATATACCATTAAATTTTAAAACCTCTCCTATACCTAGACATTATTTTTCAACAAAAAATGGAAAAATTATATTTCCTGTTGTTGGATACAGAGATGTTGAAAGTTTTAATGGTTTTTTAGATACAGTTAATGAAAGATTTGAAAGGATGAAAAAATGAGATTTGTACAAACAGATAAAGCTCCATCAGCTATAGGACCATATTCACAAGCTGTCGTAGCTAATGGAATGGTTTATACCTCAGGTCAAATAGCATTGATGCCAGATGGTGTTATGTGTGAAAATGATGTAGTGGTTCAAACTAAGCAGGTTTTAAAAAATTTACAAGCTGTTTTAGAGGAAGCAGGTAGCTCTATGGATAAGGTTATTAAAACAACAATTTTTATAGATTCTATGGATGATTTTATAACAATTAATGAAATTTATGAGGTTGCATTTGGAGATCATAAACCAGCAAGAGCAACAGTTGCTGTTAAAACATTACCAAAAAATGCTTTAGTTGAGATAGATGCTATTGCAATAGTTGAATAAAGTTTTTATATTTAAACTAAACTTAAAGCTTAGTTAGGTATAATTGCGAACTTTTTTAGTAGAATTATAAGGAAATATAGATGTATGCAATTATCAAAAACGGTGGTAAGCAGTATAAAGTTCAAGAAGGGGATATCCTTAGCTTAGACAAAATGTCTCTTGAGCCTAAAGCTACAATCGAAATTACAGAAGTTCTAGCAGTTAATGCTGGTGAACTTAAAATGGGAACACCATTTGTTGAAGGTGCTGTCGTAACTGCAGAGGTTATTAACGAAGGTCGTGATAAGAAAGTTATTATTTTCAAAAAACGTCGTCGTAAAGATAGTAAAGTTAAAAGAGGTTTCAGAAGAGACTTCACTCGTGTTCGTATCACGAAAATAGCTGCATAAGCTAAAAGTCAAGGAGATATAAGATGGCACATAAGAAAGGTCAAGGTAGTACACAGAATAATCGTGACTCAGCTGGTAGAAGACTTGGTGTTAAGAAATATGGTGGGGAAGTAGTTATTCCTGGTAATATTATTATTCGTCAAAGAGGAACTAAAGTTCATCCAGGTAACAATGTAGGTATGGGAAAAGATCATACTATATTCGCACTAATTGAAGGCGTTGTTAGATTCGAAAGAAAAGACAAGAAACGTCAACAAGTTTCAGTAGTTCCTGCTTCATAATTCTACAAATACTTGGGCTTCTGCTCGAGTATTTCTACTCTCAAATCGATTTAAGTCAAAATACAATTTTAAGTATTTAAAAATTTACTATTATTATTTAAAGTTAATTTTTAAGTATTAAACAAGAAGGATTATAATGTTTACAGATAGTGTCGAATTAACAGTTTCATCAGGAAAAGGTGGGCAGGGATGTGTAGCATTTCGTCGTGAAAAGTTTGTTTTAAATGGTGGACCAAATGGTGGTGATGGTGGAAAAGGTGGAGATGTTTATTTTAAATGTGATAATAACACACATACTCTTTCCCATTTTCAAAGAAGAATGCACATAAAAGCAGATAATGGTGTTCAGGGTGAAGGTTCTCGTATGACTGGTAAATCTGGGGCTAAAAAAATAATTATTGTTCCACCTGGAACTCAAATCATTGATATGGAAACAGGTGATATACTTTTTGATATGGTTAAAAATGGTCAAGAGGAAAAATTTATTCAAGGTGGTAAAGGTGGACTTGGTAATACACATTTTAAATCACCTACAAATCAAAGACCAACTTATGCACAACCTGGAGAAAAAGGTGAGACAAGAAGTATAAAACTTGATTTAAAACTTATTGCAGATATTGGTCTTGTTGGTTTTCCAAATGTTGGAAAATCTACACTTATATCTACTGTTTCTAATGCTCGTCCAGAGATTGCTAACTATGAATTTACTACACTTACACCAAAATTAGGTCAAGTGAACATTGGTGATTTTGAATCTTTTGTTATGGCTGATATACCAGGTATTATTGGTGGAGCTCATGAGGGGAAAGGTCTCGGAATTAAATTTTTAAGACATATAGAAAGAACTAAAATTTTATTGTATATGGTTGATTTGGCTTCATATAGAGATTTAAAAGAACAGATAGAGACACTAAAAGCTGAGATCGCATCTTTTTCTGACAAAATGGCAGAAAATAAATTTGCTATAGCTTTAACTCGTGTTGATATTATTCCTATAGAAGATCGCACAGAATTAGTAAATAGTTTTCTTAATCTTTTAGGTTTGGAAGCATCTACAACTAATGAATTTAAGTTTGATAGTGAATTACCATATTTTGTTCAAAATAGTGCAGATGAAACATTAGGTTTTGATAAAACATTACCTTATTTAGTTGCTCCAATATCTTCAGCAACATTTACAAATATTGAAGCACTTAAGTATTCATTATTTAATTTAGTGCAAGCAGATCGTAAATAAAATGAAACGAATTGTTGTTAAAGTTGGTAGTGCCGTTTTAACACAAGATACTTCTATTGCATTAGAAAGGATGAATAATCTTATCGACTTTTTAGTTGATTTAAAAACAAAATATGAAGTTATTCTTGTATCATCAGGTGCTGTTGCAGCTGGTTATACACAAGTGCAATTAGATAGAAAAATCATTGCAAACAGACAAGCATTAGCAGCTATTGGGCAACCTATATTGATGAACTTATATAATAAAAAATTTAGTGAATATGGTCTAGTAACTGCACAGTTATTGGTTACATCTGCCAATTTTAAAACATATATTCAATATTCACATGTTGCAAATAGTATAGATGCTTTGTTAAAAGCAAATATATTACCAATAATAAATGAAAATGATACAACAGCAACTAAAGAGTTGATTTTTGGTGATAATGATCAATTATCAGCAGAGGTTGCTACACACACTGATAGTGATTTATTAATTATATTATCTGATATTGATGCTTATTATGATTCTGATCCTAGAACCAATGAAGATGCAAAGGTATTAAAGAATGTTAGTCAAATTACAAGAGCTGAATTAGAAAAAGATGTAACTCCAAATAGTGAATTTGCAACTGGAGGTATTGTTACAAAACTCCAAGCAGCAGATCTATTACTTCAACAAAATAAATCTATGTTTTTAGCAAGTGGTTTTGATTTAAAAGATGTAAAAAGTTTTATATTAGAAGATAAACATTTGGGTGGAACATTATTTACAAAAAGTGATAAAATATGAAAATAATTTTTATGGGTACACCAGAATATGCTAAGGTAATCTTAAAAAAACTTATAGATACAAGTGATATAGATGTAGTAGCTGTATATACTCAGCCTGATAAACCAGTGGGTAGAAAAAAAGTTATGACTCCTCCAGAGGTAAAAGTTTTAGCTATTGAAAATAATATTAAAGTTTTTCAGCCAAATAAGCTAAGAGAGATTGAAACTGTAAAAAAATTACTATCAATAGAGTGTGATTATATTGTAGTTGCAGCTTATGGTCAGATTTTACCTACTTCTATTTTAAATCATGCTCCATGTATAAATCTTCACGCTTCTATATTACCTTATTATCGAGGTGCTAGTCCAATTCAACAAACACTTCTTAATGGTGATAATGAAACAGGTGTTACTGCAATGCTTATGGAAGAGGGTCTTGATACAGGAGATATTTTAAAAATATCTACAATTAAGATTAATAAAGATGAAATGGTTGAAGAACTTTTTGTTAATTTAACTGAAGTTGCATCAAACTTGACAATAGATGTTTTAAAAAACTTTAAATCATATACCCCTCTTGTTCAAGATAATTCTATCTCAACACATTGTTCTAAGATAACAAAAGCAGATGGAAAAATTATATTTGAAAATGCTTATACCTTATATAATAAATATCGTGCTTATACCCCTTGGCCTGGAATCTATTTAGAGAGCGGATTAAAATTAAAAAAGATTCTTTTAGAAGAGAAAGATAGTTCTAATGAGATGGGTAAAATTTTAGAAATTGATTCTGATTCTATTATCGTAGGATGTAAGTTAGGTTCTATTAGAATTTTTAAAGTACAACCACAATCTAAAAAAGAGATGGATGTTATATCTTATATTAATGGTAAAAGATTAGCTGTTGAAGATATATTACTATAATCAATTATCTTCAACACAAGAGTATCTAAAAAATTTAATCAAAGAAAATAAAGTAACTTTACCAGTTGCTATTATTTGTGATATTCAAACAGAGGGTAAAGGTAGTAGAAACAATAGCTGGTATGGTTATGAAGGAAATTTATTTCTATCTTTTGCTATTGAACTTAACCAATTACCAAGTGATCTAAAACTAGAATCATCATCAATATATTTTGCATATTTATTAAAAGAAACTTTATCTGAATTAAATTCATCAGTTTGGTTAAAATGGCCAAATGATTTTTATATTGATAATAAAAAAATTGGTGGTATGATTACAAATATTGTTAATGGTAAATTAATATGTGGAGTAGGTTTAAATTTAATTACTTCGCCTAAAGAATTTACTATTTTAGATATTGCTATTAAAAGAGAAGAGTTAATAGAAGCATATTTTTTAAAAATTGAAAAGAGATCTTTATGGAAGCAAATATTTAGTAAATATAAGTTAGAATTCTACAAAAGTAGAGAGTATTTTACACATAAAAATAATTTAAAAATTTCGTTGAGAAATGTTAATCTTTGTAATGATGGTTCTATAATTAGTAATGGTAAAAGGATGTATAGCTTAAGATGAGTGAAGTAATAGTAATAGCAAATCAAAAAGGTGGTGTTGGTAAAACAACAACTGCTGTTAATTTAGCTGCATCATTAGCAGTAGCAGAGAAAAAAGTTCTTTTAATAGATTCTGATCCTCAAGCCAATGCTACAGCATCTTTAGGATTCCATAGAAATGATTATGAATTTAATATATACCATGTATTGATTGGTACTAAAAAATTAAAAGATATAATTTTAAAATCTGATTTATCAACTTTACATCTTGCACCATCTAATATTGGTTTAGTGGGAATTGAAAAAGAGTATTATAATAATGATAATACAAAAGGAAGAGAATTAGTTTTACAAAAAGCAATTGCTATTGTTAAAGAAGATTATGACTATATCATTATAGATTCACCACCAGCATTAGGTCCTATGACTATAAATGCTCTTTCTGCTTCAAATTCAGTTATTATCCCTATTCAATGTGAATATTTTGCATTAGAAGGGCTAGCACAATTATTAAATACAGTAAAATTAGTAAGAAAATCTATAAATCCCACCTTAAAAATTAAAGGTTTTTTACCAACTATGTATAGCTCTCAAAATAATTTATCAAAACAAGTTTTTGCTGATTTAAGGCAACATTTTGATCTTAAATTATTTAAAAATAATGATGATGAATTTATTGTAGTTCCTCGAAATGTAAAGTTAGCTGAATCTCCATCATTTGGTAAACCAGCAATTTTATATGATGTAAAATGTATAGGTTCTGTAGCTTATCAAAGTTTAGCACAAGCAATTATTAAGATATGAGTTCAAAAGTTCTAGGTCGTGGCTTAGATGCTTTATTTTGTGAAATTAATGCAGTATACGAAAATGAAAGCTCTAATCAAGATAATTTAATAGATATAAATTTAAATGAGATAAATTCTAATCCTTTTCAGCCTAGAAAATTTTTTAATAAAAAATCTTTACAAGAATTATCTAATTCTATAATTCGTGATGGTTTAATTCAACCAATAATATTAAGTAAATCTATGGATGGTTATATAATTGTAGCTGGTGAAAGAAGGTATCGTGCTGCTAAACTTGCTAAATTAAAAACTATCCGTTCTATAGTTTTAAGTAATGATGAATATAAATTGAGGCAATTTTCTCTTATTGAAAATATTCAAAGAGAAAATTTAAATTCTATAGAATTAGCTTTTGCATATAGTGAATTGATTAAATTACATAAAATAACACATAATGAATTATCTATTATGATAAATAAAAGTAGAACTCATATAACAAATAGTATTAGATTATTGAAATTATCTGAAAAAATACAAAATTCTATTATAGATAATCAAATAACAACAGGGCATGCTAAAGTTTTGATTGGACTTGATGAAAATCAACAGCAAATAGTAGTTGATTTAATTATTAAAGAAAAGTTAAATGTAAGAGAAATTGAAACTATTGTTAAGAAAATGAAAGAAAAAAATAATGATAGCTATAATGAAAAAACAATAAAATATGATTTTTTAAAAATAAAAAAAAGATTTAACACTTTAGGTTTTAACTCTAAATCTTTAGATAATAAATTAATATTAGAATTTAATAGTGAGAAGCAATTAGACGATTTTTTATCATATTTTAGCAAATAATTATTACTAATCTTTACTTTCATAAAAAAAAGTATAATTTTTTTTAATTTAGTCCTATCTTTAACAATTCTTTTAATTTAATTGTAGTACAATCACGCAACTTTTAGGAGGTGCTATGTTAGATATAAACCCGATATTACTTATAGCTACATTGATCGTATTTCTTACGCTTATTGCACTACTGAACAGTTCGCTTTATAATCCATTGTTTAATTTTATGAATAAGCGTGATGCTGACATCAAAAAAGATCTAGATAAAGTAGGATCTAATGATGACGAAATACACGAACTTAATTCAAAAGCTGAAACAATCATTATGAATGCTAAACTGGAAGTAGCAGCTTTGAGAGAGAAAGTTATTGCGGATGCTAAAGAATTAGCAGATAGTAAGTTAGAAGCTAAGCGTGCTGAATTAGAGACTGAGTATTTAGAGTTTGAAAAATCTCTAAAGAGTTCTACAGAACAATTGAAAAAAGATTTAAAATCTGATATTCCATTGTTTAAAGAAGCTGTTGAAGCTAAATTTAGTCAGATATAAGGATGTGATGTGAGTAGAATTTTAGTAATAATGCTAATGTTATCAACTTATGCATTGGCATCTAATGCTGAACATACAGGTACAGATATAGTTCAAAGAACAGTTAACTTTTTACTTTTTGCTGGTCTTGTTTGGTATCTAGTTGCTGAACCAGTAAAATCATTTTTTGCAGGAAGAAGCCAAGCAATAGCAGATGAATTGCAAAAAGTACAAGATAGGTTAAATGAATCAATCTCTTTAAAAAAAGAGGCTCTTTCTAAAATTTCAGATGCAGAAAAATTTGTTGAAGAATTGAAAGTAGTAGCTAAAAAAGAGAATAAAATTTTAAATGATGGTATTATGACTCAATGTAATGCTGAGTTAGAAACACTAGGAAAACAGCAAGTTTCATTAATGGAATTTGAACAAAGAAAAATGATTCGTTTGGTTGTTGAAGAAACATTAAATGATGTTTTAAATCAAAGTAGTGAAAAATTTGATAAAGAAGCTATGGCTAATGTTATCTTAAAGAAGGTGGCATAATATGGAAGAATTAATTGCAAAAAGATATATTAAAGCATTAAAAAATAGTTCCGATATGTCAGCGCTAGAGGGTATCAGTGAAATTTTTTCTGCTATAGCAGAATCATTTAAAAATGATAAGTTTGTTCAGATTATTAATAATCCTGATGTAAGTCAAAAAAAGAAATCTGACATTTTGTTAGATGCAGTTAAATCTGCTGGATCTAAGGAAGTTGAAAATTTAATTAAATTACTTGTAGAACATAATCGTTTAAGTATAATTCCAGCATTAGCTGAAGTTATGAGAAAAGATTTAGCAGATACAAGTAAAACATATACTGGAATTGTATATAGTGATAGCGATATTGATGCTAAAGTTATTGAAGATTTAGGTAATGGTTTAAGTAAAAAATTTGGTTCAAGTATATCATTGGTTTTTGTAAAAAACAATTTTGATGGTATTAAAGTTGATGTAGAAGATCTTGGTATAGAAATTAATTTTTCTAAAACTAGAATCAATAGTCAAATTATAGAACATATAGTAAAAGCAATTTAACTTTCAATGAGAGGAGAACAATAGTGGTAGCAAAAATTCAAGCTGATGAAATCAGCTCAATAATTAAAGAGCGTATCGATAACTTTGAATTAAGTGTTGATATTAATGAAACAGGAAAGATTGTTTCTTATGCTGATGGTGTTGCTCAAGTTTACGGACTGAGTAATGTTATGGCTGGTGAAATGGTAGAGTTCGAAGATGGTACACAAGGTTTAGTTATGAACCTTGAAGAGAGTGCTGTAGGTGTTGTTATCCTGGGTGCTGGTACAGCTTTAAGAGAGGGTATGTCAGTTAAAAGACTTGGTAAACTTCTTAAAGTTCCAGTTGGAGATGCACTTTTAGGTCGTGTTGTAAATGCACTTGGTGAGCCTATAGATGGTAAAGGTCCAATTGAAACTACAGAAACTCGTTTCGTAGAAGAAAAAGCACCTGGAATTATGGATAGAAAATCTGTTCATGAACCATTAGCAACTGGTATTAAAGCTATTGATGCGCTTGTTCCAATTGGTCGTGGTCAAAGAGAACTTATCATTGGTGATAGACAAACTGGTAAGACAACAGTTGCTATTGATGCAATCATTAACCAAAAGGGTAATGGTGTTATGTGTATCTATGTTGCAATTGGTCAAAAAGAATCAACAGTTGCACAAATTGTTCGTCGTTTAGAAGAACATGGAGCGATGGAATATACTATTATTGTATCTGCAACTGCTGCTGAAGCTGCTGCATTACAATTTTTAGCTCCATATACTGGTGTTACTATGGGTGAATATTTCCGTGATAATGCTAGACATGGTTTAATTGTATATGATGATTTATCTAAACATGCAGTTGCTTACCGTGAAATGTCACTTATTCTTCGTCGTCCTCCGGGTCGTGAAGCTTATCCTGGTGATGTTTTCTATATCCATTCTCGTCTTTTAGAGAGAGCTGCTAAGGTTTCTGATGAAAGAGGTGCTGGTTCATTAACTGCATTACCTATTATTGAAACACAAGCTGGTGATGTTGCGGCATATATTCCAACTAATGTTATTTCAATTACAGATGGTCAAATTTTCTTAGAAACTGAACTATTTAACTCGGGTGTTCGTCCAGCAATTAATGTTGGTCTTTCAGTTTCTCGTGTTGGTGGTGCTGCTCAAATTAAAGCTACTAAGCAAGTTGCTGGTACTTTAAGACTTGATCTTGCTCAGTATCGTGAATTACAAGCATTTGCTCAATTCGCTTCTGATTTAGATGAAACATCTCGTAATCAACTAGAACGTGGACAAAGAATGGTAGAAGTTCTAAAACAAGGACCTTTCTCTCCACTTTCTGCTGAAAAACAAGTTGCTATCATTTTTGCTGGTAATGAAGGTTTCTTAGATGATATGGATCCATCAAATGTTGTTCGTTTTGAAGCTGAAATGTATCCATTTATTGAAGCATCTTATCCTCAGATTTTTGAGAATATTAGAAGTGCATCTAAAGTAGATGATGATACTAAAGCACTATTAATCAAAGCTCTTGAAGAATTCAAAGCTAGCTTTGTAGTAGCATAAGGAAAACTTTATGGCAAACTTGAAAGATATTCAAAGACAGATAAAGAGTGTTTCTAACACTCAAAAGACTACTCGTGCAATGAAGCTTGTATCAACTGCAAAGCTTCGTCGTGCTGAAGGGCTTGCAAAACGCTCTCGTCTTTATGCTGTGAAAATGAATCAGGTTATTGCCGAAATAGCTGGACGCATAAAATGTTCTAAAATTGGAGGTATTGAAAATCGATGTTTTACAGAGATTGAAAATCCAAAAATGGTAGACATTATTTTTGTTACTGCGGATAAAGGTTTATGTGGTGGTTTTAATATTCAAACAATTAAAGCTGTTAAAAAACTAATAAAAGAGTATAAAGACAAAAATGTAAAAGTGCGTTTACGTGGTATCGGTAAAAAAGGTGTTGAATTTTTTAAATATAATGAAGTTGAACTTTTTGACTCAGTTATTGATTTAAGTTCAAAACCTGATAAAGTAAGATCTGATGAGTTTGTTCGAACTTCTATTGAAGATTATAAAGATGGTAAAATCGATGGTCTTCATATTGTATATAATGGTTTTAAAAATATGATGACTCAAGAGTTACATGTTAGAAAATTATTACCAGTAGATACAGAGCAATTTGAGTGTACAGAGACACAAAAATCAATGCTTGAAGTTGAAGCTCAAGATGAAGAACATATGTTAGATTCACTTGTTAATAAATATGTTAGTTTTAGTATGTACTACTCTTTAATAGATTCTGTTGCAGCTGAACATAGTGCTAGAATGCAAGCTATGGAAACAGCAACAACAAATGCTAAAGAGATGGTTAAAAACTTAAATGTAGAATTTAATAAAGCTAGACAAGCAGCTATTACGACTGAACTAATAGAAATTATTAGTGGTGTGGAGTCGATGAAATAATGGAGAAAAATATGATTGGTAAAATAAGCCAGGTTATGGGCCCAGTTGTTGATGTTGATTTTGATGGTTATCTTCCAACGATTAACGAAGCGATTGAAGTTCAAGTAAGTGTAGAGGGAAATACAACTCGTTTAGTATTAGAAGTTGCAGCCCACTTAGGTGATGGTCGTGTTAGAACGATTGCTATGGATATGAGTGAAGGTTTAGTTCGTGGTATGGATGCTACAGCTACTGGTAACCCTATCAAAGTTCCAGTTGGAGAGAAAGTTCTTGGTAGAATTTTTAATGTAATTGGTGAAACTATCGATGGTGGTGATCAAATTACTGATAGTGATACTTGGTCAATTCACCGTGCTCCTCCACCATTAGTTGATCAATCAACTAAAACAGAGATGTTTGAAACTGGTATTAAAGTAGTTGATTTACTTGCTCCTTATTCTAAGGGTGGTAAAGTTGGACTATTTGGTGGTGCTGGTGTTGGTAAAACAGTTATTATTATGGAACTTATTCACAATGTTGCAATGGGTCATGATGGTTTGTCTGTGTTTGCTGGTGTTGGTGAAAGAACTCGTGAAGGTAATGACCTTTACCATGAGATGAAAGATTCTAATGTACTTGATAAAGTTGCACTGTGCTACGGTCAAATGAGTGAGCCTCCAGGAGCAAGAAACCGTATTGCTTTAACAGGTATTACTATGGCTGAGTATTTCCGTGATGAGAAAGGTCTTGATGTTTTAATGTTTATTGATAATATCTTCCGTTTTGCTCAATCAGGCTCTGAGATGTCAGCACTTCTTGGTCGTATCCCTTCAGCTGTTGGTTACCAACCAACTCTAGCTCGTGAAATGGGTGCTTTACAAGATAGAATTACATCAACTAAGACTGGTTCAATTACATCTGTTCAAGCTGTATATGTTCCTGCAGATGATTTAACGGATCCGGCTCCGGCTTCTGTTTTTGCTCACTTAGATGCTACAACAGTTCTTAACCGTAAAATTGCTGAAAAAGGTATTTATCCTGCAGTTGATCCACTAGATTCAACTTCAAGATTACTTGATCCACAAATTATTGGTGAAGAACACTATGGTGTTGCTCGTGGTGTTCAAGGTACACTTCAAAAATATAAAGATTTACAAGATATTATTGCAATTCTTGGTATGGATGAATTATCTGAAGATGATAAAAATGTTGTTGAAAGAGCTCGTAAAATTGAGAAATTCTTATCTCAACCATTCTTTGTTGCTGAAGTATTTACAGGTGCACCTGGTAAATATGTTTCTCTTGCAGACACTATTAAAGGTTTCAAAATGATTCTTGATGGTGAATGTGATCACATGACTGAAGGTTCTTTCTATATGGTTGGTGGAATGGATGAAGCTATTGCTAAACATGAGAAAAATAAATAAGCTTAGTGTTTATTAAAGGACTATAATGGATAAGTTAAAACTTGAAATCCTAACTCCTAACGGTGAAATCTTTAATGATGAAGCTGTTAGTGTAACTCTTCCTGGTGAAGAGGGTGAATTTGGTGTTCTAGCACATCATGCTTCTTTAACAACATTGTTAGAAGCTGGTGTTATAGACATTGAAAAAGAAGATAAATCAGTTGAATCAATCCTAATTAATTGGGGTGTTGTTCAAGTTGATGAAAAAAAAGTAATTGTATTGGTTGAGGGTGCTGTTGCTATTCGTGGTGAATGTGAAAGTTCAGTTGCAAAAGCATTAGAAGATGCTAAAGATTTAATTCGTGATATTGCTGATGCTAGTCCTGCTATTGTATCTGTATCAGCAAGAATAGAATCTGCTGCTCAAAAATTAATATAAATTATGACTAACGATTTAATAGATTTTTATTTAAAAAGCCACCCAGTTACTTTGGGTGTGCTTGCTCTATTATCAATATATTTTTTGATTTTAAACTGGGTGTTTATTTATCGTTACTTTACCCTTTCTACTTGGCTTTCTAAAGAGAGTGCCTCTTTAGAGGGTCTTCTTATGGGTGCTTCAACTGTGAATGAAGATTCTTTCTTAAATAACTTTATAAAAACGAGTTCAAGTATTACAAAAGAGGTCTTAGCCTTAGGTATGTTAGCTGCTACTAAAGAAGCTACTAAGGGTTTATCTATTCTTTCTATTTTTTCTTCTACGACACCATTTATTGGATTATTTGGTACAGTTGTTTCTATCTTAGATACATTTACTCATATAGGTCAAACAACGGGAAGTATGTCTGTTATCGCTTCTGGTGTATCAGATGCATTAATAGCAACTGCGGCAGGTATATTTGTTGCAATATTCGCTTATACTTATCATCAGATTTTAAAGAGAAAATCTTTTGAATTAGTTAGTTTTATGCAGATGCAAAGTGATGCAATTTTAGCTCGTAAGGTTTAAATCATGATTTATGATTGGGATGATAAACCTGAATTAAATATTACACCACTTGTTGATGTTATGCTTGTTTTATTGGCAATTTTAATGGTTATTGCACCAAATATTATTTATGAAGAAAATATAAAACTTCCGAAAGGTTCAGTTACTCAACAACTTTCAAAAATACCACCAGTGCACATTAGTATAGATAAAGATCAAAATGTTAAAATAAATAAAGACAATTATTCATTAAATGGATTTATGGATAATTTTTTTCTTTATTCTAAAAAATTAGATTTAAAAGCAACTGTTTTAATTAGTGCAGATGAATCTTTAGATTATGGAGTTGTTATGTCTATATTGGCAGCAGTTAAACAGGCTGGATTTACTGAGGTTTCTTTAGCAACAAATGGATGATAATAAAACTCTTTTTTATTTAAGTGGTTTATTTTCTATATCACTTCTATTTCTAATATTATTTTTATTTACACATATGATATTTTCACAAAACATTAAAAAATCATTTGCTCTGAAGAAAGATAATTTCATATCTATTTCGATTCAAACACCTATGAAAAAAGTGAAACAAACTGAAATTTCTAAAACTATATCACCTGTAGTATCTTCTCCAGTACCATCAAATATAAAAAATTCTAATGTAGATGTTGATGATCTTTTTAGTGATGTTTGGACTAAAAAAATTATAAATAAAAAACCTAAAAAGAAGCAAATTAATAATCAAAGAATTAAAGATATACAAAAAAAGATTGTTATAAAAAAGGATAAATCAATTCAAAATAATACTCCAGATATTACTGATTTATTCAAATCAGCAGATAAAAAAGAATCTAAATCATCAACTGCTAGAGAGGTTAATGAATATTTTGCTAAAATTCAAGCAATTGTTTATAACCATTTTATACCACCAGCTAACTCTGAAGGGTATACTGTTGAAGCAGTTATTGAATTGAGTGCTATGGGAAAAGTTTTGGATTTTAGAATAATTAGATATTCTTCAAACCAAGCTTTAAATGATGAATGTGATAAAATTAAAGCTAGATTATTAGGTGTTTTGTTCCCTGTAAACCCTGAAAATAAACCTTTAATTCAACAAATAAATATCACATCAGATAATAACTAAGGATTACTATGAGAACAATATTCGCACTATTTTTTATAATAACACTTTCATTTGCAAGTGATGCAACTATAAATGTTATTAAAAAAGTTGAAGCTTTACCAACTTTAGCTGTTGAAGATTCATCAATAGATTATGATGATACTTTTAAAATGAAATTTTTTAAATCATTAATTGCTGATTTAAATGTTATATCTATCTTTAATGTTGATAGACATCATAGAATCATAAATTTCAATGATACAAATGTAGTTGTTCAAAATAAAGATATGAATTATGTTCTAAGATATAGTATGTTTAAAGATGATAATGGTGCTTTAAATATTTATCTTAAATTATATAAAGATAATCAACTTAGTTTAACTAAGAAATATAAGATAAATAAAAAATCAATTTATATGTTTTTAGCACATACTATTGCTTATGATATGAATGAATATATGGGTAATGATTCTATTGAATGGATTAAAAGAAAAGTTATTTTTGCTAGAGTTGTAACACCTAAAAAAAGTGAAATTGTAATTGCTGATTATTCGTTATCTTATCAACATACGATAGTTAGAGGAGGATTTAATGTCTTTCCTAAATGGGCAGATTACTTACAAACAGGATTTTATTATACATCTTTAGACAACTCAAAACCTACTTTAAAATATGTAAATATTAATAATGCTAGAGTAAAAACTATTATCTCATCAGATGGTATGATGATCTGTTCTGATGTAAGTGATAACTCTAAAAATCTACTTTTAACAATGGCTCCTAATGGTCAGCCAGATATTTACATATATAATGTAGATTCTAAAAAATATAAAAGAATTACTAGATATAGTGGTATTGATGTTAATGGTCAATTTTTAGGTGATGATAAGATAGTATTTATCTCTAATAGATTGGGTTATCCAAATGTATTTTCTAAAAATATGATTACAAATGAAGTGGAACAGATGCTTTATTATGGTAAAAGTAATTCAGCATGTAGTGTAAATGGTGAGTATATCGTTTACAAATCAAGAGAAAGTTCAAAAGCATTTTCAAATAATACTTTTAATTTACATCTTATATCTACAAAAACAGATTTTGTTAGACGATTAACTGCTAGTGGTGTAAATGAATTTCCTAGATTTTCTAAAGATGGTGATGCTATTTTATTTATAAAAAATTATAAAAATCAAAGTTCAATTGGGGTAATAAGGCTTAACCATAATAAAAATTATTTGTTTCCATTGAAATATGGAAAACTTCAATCTATGGATTGGTAAAAAATTAATATTTTTTTGCTATAATCTTGAATAAATTAATACTAAGGTATATAATATGAAAAGTATCATTCTTTCTAGTGTTGTGTCAGCACTACTTTTTTTTAGTGGATGTAGTACAACTGAACCAGTTGTAGATGAAACTACATCAGAACAAGTTGTTCAAGATGTTGTACCAGTTAATACAGAAATAGTTTCAGAAGATAATTCAGAAATTTCTGGTGAGGGTTCAATGCTTAGTTCTGATAGTAATGAGATGAGTATCGCTTCTTTAGAGGAGAAATTACCATCTATCTATTTTAATTTTGATCAATTTAATATCCGTGGAGATATGCAAGATAAGGTTTCAAATAGTTCAGAAGTTATAAATAATTCTGCAGCTGCATTAACAGTTAAGCTTGAAGGTAATTGTGATGAATGGGGTAGTGATGAGTATAACTTTGCTCTTGGACTTAAAAGAGCAAATGCAGTTAAAAAAGCACTTGTGGCTGAAGGTGTAGATGCTAAGCATATCACAATGGTAAGTTATGGTGAAAGCAATCCAGTTTGTAATGAAAAAACAAAAGATTGTTGGTCTAAAAATCGTCGTGTTGATTTTAAACTACTTCCGTAACTTATGAAAAAAAGTTTCTTAGTTACAACTTTAGTAACTTTTCTTCCCCTTATATCATTTAGTGCCGAACCATCTGCGTTTGGTGCTGGTGATTTAGATAGTTCTAGTCCATATGGATTAACCTCAAATGAAAAATCAATTTTAGAAACAAAAAAAAATCTCCATAAAATTGTTGTTAAAAGTAATAATCAAGCAAATAGAGTAGATTCTTTACGTGAAAGAATTGATGGATTACAAACAATTATAGAAAGTTTAAGTCTTAAATCACATAAAAATAAAATTGCTTTACAAAATATCAATAGTAAAATATATAAAGATATAAATAATTCAAGTGAATATGAAAAAAGATTAAGTAAATTTACTCAAAATAATAAAGAAGATATTGATAAATTAAAACTTGTTATAACTGAATTATCAAGTTTGATTTCTACTATTAATTCATCTTATATTACTAAAAAAGAGTTTACTAAATTAGTTGATGATGTAAATAGATTTAAGGGTTTAATGGCTAAAGAGTTGAAAGGTTCTTCAACCTCGTCTAGTATTTCTAAAGTGTCTAAATTAGATAAGATGGAAAGTGCACAAGTTGCTAAGGATGCAAAAAAGTTTTTTGATAAAAAATATTATACAAAAGCTATAGAGTATTATACTCATCTAATTGAAAAGAACTATAAACCAGCTAGAGCACACTATATGATAGGTGAGATGAAATTTAAAAGAAAGAACTATGCTGAGGCAATCTCTTACTTTAAAAAAAGTGCATCTTTATATTCTAAGGCTAGTTATATGCCATCATTGATGTATCATACAGCTGTATCTATGGATGAAACAGGTGATATAAAAAACGCAAAAGCATTTTATAATGGTTTAATCAATAAATATCCAGATAGTAAGTTTACTAAAGATGCGAGGGTAAAACTTTCATTAATAGAGTAGAGTTTATTAGTAATTTTATGATAAAATCTAAAAATAAATTTTAATGATATTTATATCATTAGATTAAGAATAAAAAAAAGGTCTTAAAAATGGCAATAGAAGCAAATCAAATAGTATCAATTGAGTATGAAGTTCGTGATGGAGATACTGTAGTTGACAGTAATGTTGGTGGTGCACCTTTAGTATTTATGTTTGGTAAAGGTCAAATTATTCCAGGTTTAGAAAATGGAATTGCAAATATGGCTATTGGTGAAAAAGGTGATGTTTTAGTTAAACCTGAAGATGCTTATGGTGAGTTAAATCCAGAAGCTAAACAAGAGGTTCCTAAAGATCAGTTCGCTGGTATAGATTTAGAAGTTGGTATGACACTTTATGGTCAAGGTGAAGATGGTGGAACTGTTCAAGTTATCGTAAAAGAAGTTGGTGAAGAGAATGTTATTATCGATTTTAATCACCCTTTAGCAGGTAAAGAATTGATGTTTACTGTAACTGTAAATAATGTTAGAGATGCTTCAGCTGAAGAGGTTATGTCTGGTATTCCTGCTGAAAATCAACAAGCTGATGATGGATGTTGTGGTACTGGTGGCGGTACTGGTTGTGGATGTCACTAATTTTATAACTGTATCAGATGCTTCTAAGGAAGCATTTAAGACAGCGACTCTTTTAAAAACACTTTCTGTAAATGCACTTATTATGGGTGAAGTTGGTGTTGGTAAAAAGAGTTTAGCTTCATATATCCTTCCAGATGCACCAATTATTGATGCATCTGATTTTAATGAATTATTAACTAGCATAGAGAGTGCTAGGGAGATAATTATTACTAATTTAGAAACTTCACCAAATATTAAGAGAGTTGTTGATGCTATTGAATCTAACAATATAAGAGTTATAGCAACAGCTAAAAGTTCATATATGTCAGGAGAACTAGATAATCTATTTAGTGTAAAGTTTGACATTCCACCGCTTAGTAAAAGAGTTGAAGATATCCAACCATTGGTAAATAAATTTGAACAAGAAGCCTCTATGATTTTTGGTTCTTATGTTAATATTGATATGAAAAAATTCAAACCTGATTTAACAAAAAACTCTAATTCATTAAGACGACAAGTGATGATTAACTCTTTATTGAAAGATATTAAAGATACAGAACTTATGGATATAATAGAAAACTATCTTTTTGATAAACTTGGTGCAAATAATGATTATAAAGATAATCTATATTTATATGAAGTTCCATTAATTAAAGTTGGGCTAAAAAAATTCAAATCACAATTACAACTTTCAGATAAATTGGGTTTAAATAGAAATACACTAAGAAAAAAAATAGCAGATAATAAAAAATATTTATAATTAAAGGAAAAAAATGAAAAAAATTGCAATGATATTCGCAGGTCAAGGTTCACAAGCTGTTGGTATGGGTAAAGATTTTTATGAAAATTCAGATATAGCAAAAGAGATGTTTACTAAAGCTGGAGAGAGAATAGGGGTTGATTTCAAAGAGTTGATTTTTGAAGAAAATGAAAAACTTGGTCAAACAGCATATACTCAACCAGCAATTTTACTTGTTCAGATGGTAGCTTATAAACTTTTTAAAGAGGCTTGTCCAGATGTTAAAGCTGAACTATTTTTAGGGCACTCTCTTGGTGAGTTTTCTGCTTTATGTGCTAGTGGTGCGATAGATTATGTTGATGCTATAGAGTTAGTTCATAATCGTGGTGCTTTTATGCAATCAGCTTGTGAAAATAAAGAGGCTGGTATGATGGTCCTTGTTGGTCTTGATGATGAATCTGTTGAAAAAGTTTGTGCTGATGCTCAAGCTGATGGTAAACAAGTTTGGCCAGCAAACTATAATCAAGATGGTCAGTTAGTTGTAGCTGGTATGAAAGCTGATCTAAAATCTTTAGAACAAACTTTTAAAGATGCAGGAGCTAAGAGAGCTTTACTTCTTGATATGTCTGTTGCTTCACATTGTGAGATTCTTTCACCTGCACAAGAGCCTTTAGCTGAGTTGATGGAGAAGATGGTAAAAGATAATTTTGAAGCTCCAATCATCTCAAATGTTACAACTAAACCTTACTCTTCAAAAAGTGAAGCAGTATCTCTTTTAAAAGATCAACTTGTTAAACCTGTAAAATATAAACAATCAATTTTAGCAATAGCTGATGATGTTGATATGGCGATAGAGTTTGGTAATGGTATCACACTTAAAGGTCTTAACCGTAGAATCGCTAAAAGTTTAAAAACTTTAAATATCTCAGATATGGAATCTTTAGAAAAAGTTGTAGAGGAAGTTTGTAACTAAAATGAGAGTTACATTAGTACAAAATGCACCAAAGCTTAACCGTTCAAACTTGACTGATACTATTGAAATAATAAATGAATATAAAAATAGTAGTGACTTAATCGTTTTTCCAGAATTATCTTTAAACGGCTATATGCTTCAAGATAAACTATATGAAGATGCTTGGAATCTTGATGAACTAAATGAGTTAAAAGAGCTAAGTAAAGAGGTTGATTTTGTAGTAGGTGGTGCTATTAGAGATGGTGATAGTTTTAGAAATTCAGCACTATACTTCTCTAAAGGTGAGCTTCTAAGTCAACACAACAAAGTTCATCTACCAAACTACGGTATGTTTGAAGAAGCTCGTTACTTTAATGCTGGTGATATTTTTGAAAGCTTTGAATCTAAGTTTGGAAAAACTTCTATGTTAGTTTGTGAAGATATGTGGCATAAATCTGTTCATAAAGATTTAATAAAAGAGAATCCTGACTTAATTATAGTTCTAGTAGCCTCTCCAGCTCGTGGTTTTAGTGATGATGGTTTAGAGATTGAAAAGAAGTGGACAGATATACTAAAAGTGGTTACTAAAGAGTGTAACTCTAAAGTTATCTTTGTAAACCGTGTAGGTTTTGAAGATGGTTTAGGCTTTTGGGGTGGAAGTTGTGCTGTTGATGAGAAAGCAAATATTATAAAGAAATTAGAACATTTTAAAGAAGATATACAAACATTTAATATATAGGAAATTTTATGAAAATAGCGATTATGGGTGCGATGCCTGAAGAGGTAGCTCCAATTTTAGAGAAATTAGATAGTTATAAAACTACTGAGTATGCTAATAATAAGTATTATGAAGCGACTTATAAAGGTGTGGAGTTGGTTATAGCTTACTCTAAGATAGGTAAGGTTTTCTCAACTCTTACAGCTACTACAATGATTCAACATTTTGGTTGTGATAAACTTCTTTTTAGTGGTGTTGCTGGAGCGATCTCTCCTAGTTTAAAAGTTGGTGATCTAATCATAGCTACAAAACTATCGCAACACGATTTAGATATAACTGCTTTTGGTCACCCTTTTGGGTTTGTTCCTGAGGGAAGTGTATTTGTTGAAGCAGATACGAATCTTATATCTCTTGGTAAAGAGGTTGCTTCTGAGATGGGTAAAACTGTTAAAGAGGGAATCATCGCTACTGGAGATCAATTCGTAGCAAATGAGGAGCGAAAAAATTGGATAGGTACTACTTTTGGTGCTGATGCCTTAGAGATGGAGGGTGGTAGTGTTGCTGTTGTTTGTGATGCTTTAAATATCCCTTTCTTTATTCTTCGTGCCATTAGTGATGCTGCCGATATGGATGCTAGTTTCTCTTTTGATGAGTTTTTAGAAACAAGTGCTGTTGAATCGGCTGAGTTTGTTATGAAAATGGTAGATAAAATAGTTGAGTAAAAATTCTATAAAATTATCTAAAAAGATTATGTCAAAGCTTGGCAAAACAAATGGTGAGTTTGAACTGATAAAGGAGGGTGATAAGATTCTTGTTGGTCTTAGTGGTGGTAAAGATTCCCTTACTATGATTCACGCTATGAAAGAGCAACAAAGAAGAGCACCTTTTAAGTTTGAGTTTATTGCCGTAACTATAAGCTACGGTATGGGCGAAAACTTTGATAATCTTATAGCTCACTGTAAAGAGTATGAGATTCCACATATAGTTCACGAAACACAAACTTATGAGATAGCTAAAGATAAAATTAGAAAAAACTCATCATTTTGTAGTTTTTTCTCCCGTATGAGAAGAGGGTTTTTATATAGTGTAGCACTAGAGCAGGGGTGTAATAAAGTATCATTAGGTCATCATATGGATGATGCTGCTGAGAGCTTTTTTATGAACTTTATATATAATGGTCAGATGAGAAGTTTAGCACCTAAGTATAAGGCTGGAAATGGTCTTATAGTGATTCGTCCACTTATCCAGATGAGAGAGCGACAACTTCGTGCTTTTGTTGATGATAATGGTATAAGTGCTATCGGTGATGAAGCTTGTCCAGCGATGAGGTTTGATGTAAAGATGCCACATGCCAGAGCAAATATGAAAGTTATGTTAGCTAAAATGGAGAAAGATTTTCCTCAACTTTTCACCTCTATGAATGCAGCATTTAAAAATATATCGGTTGATAGTTTTTTTGATAATGAAAAGTTTAGTATTTAGAACCTAAGCTTTTTTCATCTTTTTCTATTTGAGATTTTTTATTATTAAGTGTTTCATCTTTTAATGTTTGTAAAAATTCAAGTATATTGTTTTGATAATCTATCGTATCTTCATCATAAGATAATGATATGATAGATCTTAAAGGTTCTATATCTATTTTTTTTGCGTATCTAGGAACATATTTTAAATCTTTTTGTATCGTAGTTATTAAAGTATCTATGGTCAATCCATTGTTATCTTTTACTTTTTGAACAAGTTCTTTTGTAGACAACATTAAAAGATCAACTCTCTCCATATCATTTTTATATATACCCCGTCCAATGATTTTCACTTGTATATAACTTTCAACAGTAGAATCTTCATTTGCTGAAATAACCAATGCAAAAATCTTAGCTCGAAACTCTAACGACCCATGATTGTGAACAAAAAGTTCACGAAATGCACTAAAAAGAAAATGTTTAATCCTAAAACTAAGTTTCATCTAAAATCCTAATTATGCTAATAGTGCCTTAACTATCTCATTGATTCTTTTACCATCAGCTTTACCAGCTAATTTTTTTGAAGATAGACCCATAACTTTACCCATATCTTTCATTGTTGAAGCACCAGTTTGTGTGATGATCTCTTTTATCTCTGAAGTTAATTCTTCATCAGTTAGTTGTGCTGGTAAGTAAGGTGTATAAAAAGCTATCTCATCAAGTTCAATTTGCATTAGTTCTTCACGACCAGCTTCTTTATACTGAGTAGCAGAGTCATTTCTTCTTTTAACTTGTGTTTGTATGATTTTTATAACATCATCATCACTTAATTCTCTTCTTTCATCAACTTCTATCTGTTTAAAAGCACTCATTAAAAGACGAAGAGCATCTCTTTTTTTTATATCTTTTGCTTTCATCGCATTTTTTACTTCAGTGTTAATTGTTTCTCTTAGTGACATTGTTACCCTTTATGGACTTATTTTTGCTAGAATTATAACTAAACAAAGACTACATTCAAAATAACAAGGAATCTTATGATAAATAAAACGATATTTTATAATTTGTTATTGATCTACACTATAGTATCTTTTTCTGGTTGTAGTGCAAAACTCGTTGATCCAGAACTAAACTTTGAGCCACCAGCTTATGTTGAACAGATGCCAGCAAAAGAGGATAAAAAAGATTTTGTTTCTACTGGTAGTATATTTGGGCAAGGGGCTAGACCACTTTTTTCAGATAGAAAAGCTATGAATGTAAATGATATTGTGACTGTTTTAATCTCTGAAACAGCAAAAAGTTCAAATACAGGAGCAAAAAAACTTAGTAAATCAGATAGTAGTAATCTGGGTGGAGGTATATTCGCTTCTGGTGGTGGAAATAGTGCTATAAACTCTTATGCAACACGATTATCTGGAATCACAAATGTTGGCTTTCAAAGCAATACAAACAACTCTTATAGTGGACAAGGCTCATCAACTAGAGACTCTTCATTTACAACAAAAGTTACAGCTAGGGTTGTGAAAGTATTGATTAATGGAAACTATTTTATATCTGGTAAAAAAGATATTTTAGTAGACAATCAAAAGCAAACGATTCAAGTTAGTGGTGTGATTAGACCATATGATATAGATCAAACAAACACAATAAGTTCATCTTTAATAGGTGATGCTAAAATACTATACAAAACAGAGGGGGATATAGATCGTGCAACAAAACAAGGTTGGGGAACAAAAATCATTCAAGCTATTTGGCCATTTTAGTTTAGCATTATTACTTAGTACGACATCAGTTAATGCTCAAACATTTGAAGACTTTAAAAGATCTCAAGCAGAATCTTTTCAGCAGTATAAAGATGAAAGGGATAGTGCTTTTAGTAAATATTTAAAGCAACAATGGCAAGCTTATAATGTGAAGGTTAGTGCTAAAAGGTATGAAAAACCAAAGCCTACCATTGTTCCATCTACTCCACAAAGTCAGATTAAGAGTGTAGGTCCAAAGGTAGATATAAAGGTAGAAAAGAAGTATCAAACTAAGCTAAAAGATTTTAAAAAAGATATAGATAAACCTATTGTTATTAAATTTATGAAACCAATAAAACAAGATAAAAAAACTAAAATAGTTCCTAAAAATATAAATTTTACTTTTTTTGGAACAAAGCTTGGATTTGATGTAGAAGATAAAATAAAGAATGCAAATTTTTATCCACAAAATCAAAAAGGTATAACAAATTTTTTCTCTGTAGTAGCATCGGGTGAGTATGAGGGGCTAGTTAAAGATTTAAAAATTGTTCATCTTGATATGAAGCTTAATGATTGGGGATTATATCTACTTGTTCTAAAATTATCTAAAGAGGTTTATAGAGATAGTGATAATGCGAAGCTTTTAAGTTGGTTTCTTTTCAATAAACTAGGTTATGCAGTAAAAGTAGGTTTAGCTAATAAGCATATTATTTTGATGCACTATTCTAAGAAAAATATATATTCAACACCAAATTATACTTTTGGTAAACGAAAATATTATGTATTATCACATTATGCAAAAGGTAATGTTGGTAGACTTTTTTCATATAAACAAGATTATCCGGGATCAAACAAACCGTTAGATTTAGCTTTAAATAAACTTCCATCTTTAGCATTAAATATGAAAGAGAAGAGTATATCTTTTAAAGAGTATGGAAAAATATATAGTGTTTCATACCCATACAATCAAAATATTATTGATTTTATGGGTACATATCCACAAGCTGATTATGAGACTTTTTTTGATGCACCTATAGAAAATGATACATATGAATTTATAGCAAAAGATTTAAAAAAATATTTAGATGGTAAGCAGATGGGTGATGCTATGAATTTTGTATTACATTTTGTTCAAAAATCGTTTAAGTATTCTAAAGATATGGCACAATTTAATAGAGAAAAAGTTATGTTTGCTGAGGAAACACTCTATTTTAATAGATCTGATTGTGAAGATAGAGCGATACTGTTTTCATACCTAATCAAAAAGTTGTTCGCTGTTCCTGTATATGGTGTTCACTATAAAGGGCATATGGCTACAGCATTGTATGTTCCAATGAAAGGTGATTTTATAAGGTTAGGTAATAAAAAGCTTGTTATTGCAGATCCAACCTATATAAATGCAAATATAGGTCAAAGTATGCCTCAATATAGATCTAAAAGACCAGAAGAGATTATAAAAATAGATAGATAACTACTCACGATTGTGAGTAGTTTGATTAGTAATCAAATGCTACTTTATAAGTTGGATCATCCTCTTCATATGAACAGTGTGGACCAGCTTTTTTTAGTATAGCTTTACAGTCTGGAGATAGATGTCTAAGTAGTAGATTTTTTCCAGCATCTTCATATTTTTTAGTTATCATATCTATAGCTTCAACACCACTAGAATCCATAACTCTAGCATTTTTAAAATCTATAACAACTTTCGGTGGATCTTGTTCTATATCAAAATTATCACCAAATGTTGTTGCTGAACCAAAAAATAGAGGTCCATCTAAAGTATATACTTTTGTACCATCTTGTTCTATTTCACTACGAGAAAAGATTCGAGCATGTTTCCATGCAAAAGCTAATGCCGATATAATAACACCTGCTATAACAGCTATAGCTAAATCTTCTACAACTGTAATCACGGTAACAGCTACCATCACAAAAGCATCAGTACGAGGCATTTTGTTAAGTCTTGAAAAGCTTGACCACTCAAATGTTCCGATACTTACCATAAACATAATCCCAACCAAAACAGCAACAGGTATAGCATTTAAAACACCACTCATAGAAACAACAAGAGTGATAAGTCCAACAGCAGCTACAAAAGATGATAATCTTCCGATTCCACCTGAAGTGTAGTTGATGATAGATTGACCAATCATAGCACAACCAGCCATACCACCAAAGAATCCACAAGTTATATTTCCTGTTCCTTGAGCGATACACTCTTTGTTAGCTGAACCACGAGTGTTACTTAACTCATCTAAAACAGAAAGAGTAAGTAAAGATTCTATAATACCAACAAGAGCAATAATTACAGCATATGGTAAAACAAGCATAATAGCATCTATATTAAATAGATATGTTGGTACTTCAAAAGTTGGCATTTGCCCAGCATATTTACTCATATCATCTAATCCACTTAGTAAAAGAGTATTTGCACCAGTTAGGTAAACACCTAATGTTATAACTATAATAGCTACAAGACCAGCAGGAACAGCCTTAGTAAATTTTGGAAGAGTATACATTATAGCCATTGTAATCAATACTAAAATATACATCATATAACCCTGCCCATCAAAAAACTTAAACTGAGCAGTACCAATAACTATAGCAAGACCATTAACAAATCCATGAATAGCAGGGGTTGGAACAAGACGGATAAACTTTCCAAGTTTAAGCATACCTATAGTTATCTGTATCATACCAGCCATCACTGTTGCTAGTAATATGTAGTTAAGTACACCCATAGCTATAGCTTCTCTTCCTAGCCCTTGAGCTGCAAGTAAAGAGGTACTTTCAACACCAAGACCAACTAAAACAATAGCCACAGCACCAGTAGCACCAGAAATCATCCCCGGTTTACCACCAATGAGTGAAGTGATAAGACCCAATATAAAAGCAGTATAAAGTCCAACAATGGGACTTACTCCTGCGATAAAACTAAATGCGATAGCTTCAGGAACTAAAGCAACAGCAACAACTAAGCCTGAGAGAACATCATTTTTAATGTTTTCTTTTGAATATTTTTTTAAATCAAACAATTGTGAGACACCTTATGATTCTGGTTTTTAAGATTTGGCGATTTTACCCAAATAGTGATGAAAAGATGCTTTACTATAAGGTTTTATTTATAGTATAAGTGCTAATATACTTGTTACATTTTATTAAAAAGGGGAATATATGAAGATATTTCGTATATTATTGGCTTTATCAGTTGCAGCCTCTTTAGCATTGGCAAGTGGTAAAGATATAGCAGTTAATCTTGGTTTAAATGCTAGTTCAAAAGCTATTAAACAATGGGAAAAGGTTTTTAAAAAAGATAGAAAAATGAAGAAGTTAGGAATCGATACACTTTCAGATTCTGATAAAAATGTATTAAAAAAATATTTAATAAAACATGCTGCAGATTCTGATCAACCAGAAGCTGCAGGTATGTAATAAAATGATAATTATGAACAAAATAATAAAATTAAGTTTAGCGACATCTCTGGTTGCATTATCATTAAATGCTAGTGATATTGATAGTTTAACAAAAAAGATAGACTCTCTTCAAGCACAATTAAATGAGTTAAAATCATCTCAAGCAGATACAACTGATGAGTTAGAAGATAGGATTGATGGGATTGAAACTTCTACTTTAGTAGATAAAATTAAATTTAGTTTTGAATTTCGTACTCGTGTAGATAGCTATGATATTAAAACAGCAGATGGAAAAAATGGTAGTGATAATAATATTTGGTCAAACCGTTTAAGATTAAATATGAAATCAAAAATTAGTGATGATATGAAATTTAATGGTCGTTTAACTATGTATAAAAATTGGGCAGATTCTAATATTAATCAATTTTCAAATGCAGATCCTATGCAGGCTAGAAGACCTAATGATAGTAGTCTATTTGTTGAAAGAGCTTACATTGATTGGGTTGTTTTAGATGGAAATATACCAGTTATTTTAACTTTAGGTCGTCAGCCAAGTGCAGATGGACCATCTCATCAGTTTAAAGATAATACTGTTCGTAAATCAACATATTCAGCACTTAGTTTTGATGGTGCAGCTGATGGAGTAGTAGCAACAATCAATTTACAAAAAGTTACGGATGTTAATGGTATGGCAATTAGACTTGGATACGGTAAAGGTTATCAAGATCAATCAAATCAAAGTTATGTAGGTAATCCATCTGGAATCAAAGATTCAAATGTATATGGTTTGTTTTTTGATACTGGTTTAGGTCAAGATGGTTCTTTACTTCAAGTAAGTGCGGTTTCTGTTACAGATGTGGTTTCTAATGTTCCTGGCGATAATAAAAATATTGGTGATATGATGCTTTATACGGCTATGTTAGAGTTTACTAATGTCGTAAATAGTGGTTTAGATATATTTGCTCATTATGCTATTAGTCAAGCTAAACCAAATGGAGTTACGAGTAACTACAATGGTATGAATGTTGGATTTTTACAAACAAATATGACAGGTGGAGATAAAGTAAGCACAGATCAACTTAATGGTAGTGCTTATTGGTTAGGTGGTAGATATACTCTTCCTGTTGCAAGTATGAATAATCCTCGTATCGGTTTAGAGTATAATCATGGTGATGAAAATTGGTTTAGTTTTACACAAGGTTCAAACGATTTAACAAATAAACTAGCAACTAGAGGAAGTGCTGTTGAAGTTTACTATATTCAACCAATCAACCGTTATGCACATATCCGTTTAGGTGCACAAATGATAGATTATGATTATACTGGAAGTGGTTACCAAATAGGTTCACCTATGAAAGTTTCTGATATTGGTGCTATGGCTCCAACACAACTTGATAAATTAAATAATTATTATTTACTATTTAATGTAGCATACTAAAAATGGTTTTGAAATATGATGAATTTTATCAATAGCTTAACTATTAAAATAAAAATCCAAAGTATAGTTGTTTGGGGATTGTTATTTTTAGCTTTAACAACTGTTGTAAGTTTTAATGCTTTTGGAAAATCAAAGGAAAATTTTGATCAACTAAAAGCAAAACAAATTCATCTTATTTATATATCTAGTAGCATATCTGATTCTATCGCTTCTTTACAAAATGTGTTTTTAACTGCAGCTTCATCGCAGTTAAAACTTCAAAGTGATTATGAAGATAAAAATAGTAAGATTCAAAAAGAGATACAACTATCTATATCTAAATTAAAAAAAACTATCTGCTGATGATGAGTTTAAAGTTCTTAAAAAAATTATTAAAAATATAGATTTGAGAACTAAGGCATTAGGTATGATAGGTATTGGTATGGTTGAAGATTTTACAGATGAAGATTCTGATGGTGAAGATAGAATAGATGCTATAGATTCTTATAACTCTGTAGCCTTAAAAGCAAAAGAGGAGTTACAATCTCTTATAAAATTTTCTGATAAATCTTTAAGTAAACATACCATATCTTTTGGAAAAGAGTTAGATGGTTATCAAATACAAGTTTTAGCTATCGCTATTATTGCTATTGTTTTACAAGTTTTTTTCGGAACACTTTTTGGTTCTGTGATCAATAAATCTTTAAAAAATCTACAACAAAGTGTTGAAGAGATTGATAAAAATAAAAATTTTACTTTTCATAAAGAATCTTTAGGTAACAATGAAGTTTCAAAAATCTATAAAAGTTTAAATAATCTAATCGCTTCAACAAGAGATGCCATAGAAGAATCTAAAAATAGTGCAAATAACAATCAGTCTATTGTTAAAGTTGTTAATGATAGTTTTATAGAGATATCTAAAGGGATGGATGATACTTCAGATATTATCTCCCAAACTACTAAATATGGTCAAGAAACAGTATTTATGATAAATGATGCTAGTATGGATGCTGATATGGTTAGAAGTGAGATAGATAAAGTTGGTGAAATTCTTGATATAGCTACTACAAATATTGTTCATATGATAGAAGAGGTCAATAATAACTCTGAAGTTGAAATGATTTTAGTTGATGATTTAACAAAATTAAGTCACGATGCAGAGCAAATCACAGATGTTCTTAATGTGATTGGTGATATAGCAGACCAAACAAACCTTCTTGCTTTAAATGCAGCTATAGAAGCGGCTAGAGCAGGTGAGCATGGTAGAGGATTCGCTGTTGTTGCAGATGAGGTAAGAAAACTGGCAGAGATAACTCAAAAAAGTCTAACAGAGATTAATGTTACTGTAGGTGTTATAGTTCAATCTATTAATGATGTTAGCGATAAAATGAATGCAAATGTTGATAATATTCATAAAATGATGGATGTTTCAGCAGATGCTAAAGATCAGATAGAACTAACAGTGAAAACAATGAAAGAGACATCTACCTCTATGAATAGATCACTAGATGCACTAAATAAAACTGGTGATAGTACAAATTATATAATTGGTAAAATTGCAGAAATTAGTGTTGATGTAGAAAATAATGTTAAAAATACAAATCTAATCTCTAAAGAGATTTATACTCTCGAACAGAGTTCAGCTGTCTTAAAAGATAAACTATCTCAGTTTAGAACTTGATTTTTAAACCAAGACTTTAAAAGTCTTGATTTAGTTCTATTTTTTTAAAGAGTCTAGTTGTTCTAAAACTTTAACTTTTTTAGATTCAGCATCTGCTAAAAGACCACGGTTTTTAGCTAGTACATCTTCTGGAGCATTAGCAACAAATCTTTCGTTGTTAAGCATACCGTTTAGTTTTCCTATCTCTTTTGTAAGTTTCTCATCTTGTTTTGTAAGTTTGTTGATGATAGAAGTTAGGTCTATCGAATCTGTTGGTATAAATGATTCACATAGATCAGATATATCACTTACCGAGTTTTCTATTTTAGAATCTGTAAACTCTAAAGTTTCAACTTTTGCTAGTTTAATGATGAAAGGTGTCATCATCTCTTTATCTTTTTGAGAGATTGCATCTATCTTGATAAATGCTTTTTCTATCTTTTGGTTAGCTAAATCAACAAGAACTTTCGCTCGTCTAATAGATACGATAGCATCCATAATAAGGTTAAATTTATCTTCCTCTTTTCTTCTTTTAGTTTTTGATGGGTAACTCATAATCATAATAGAATCACCATCTTCAAGTGAAGTTCCACTTAGTTCATGGTAAAGATGTTCTGTTATAAAAGGCATAAATGGGTGTAGAAGTTTCATAGCATCTTTGAAAATCGCACCAAGTTCAATGATAGAACTTTTATCAGCTTTACTTAGTTCGATTCCCCAACCACAAAACTCATTCCATAAAAATTTATACATAACTAAAGCAGCATCATTAAATTTATATTCATCAAGGTAGTTACGAACCTCTTTTGTAGCAAAGTTTAATCTTGAAGCCATATACTTACCAAGGTCAGTTGTTAAGCAAAAACTTTTTAAGTCTGGGAAAACATCTACATTCATCTGTAAGTATTTTGAAGCATTATAAAGTTTGTTTGTAAAGTTACGGTTTAACTCTAGTTTTTCTGTACTCATTCTTATATCACGACCTTGAGCAGCACTTATAGCAAGAGTAAATCTTAAAATATCAGCAGAGTATTTTTCAATAGTATCAAGAGGGTCAATTACATTCCCTTTTGATTTGCTCATTTTATCACCTTTTTCATCTCTTACTAGAGCATGAAGGTAGATATGATTAAATGGAAGTTTACCATTAAAATGCTCACCCATCATCATCATTCTAGCAACCCAAAAGAAAAGGATGTCAAAACCTGTAATAAGTAGAGTATTTGGATAAAAATCTTTCATATCGTTTGATTGGAAAAGTTTATCCATCTCAACATCACCATTACCCCAACCTAAAGTTGAAAATGGCCATAGAGCAGATGAGAACCAAGTATCAAGAACATCAGGGTCTTGAGTTAGTTTTTTAGAGGCACATTTAGGGCAAGATTCTGGAGAATCTTCAGCCGAAGCAAACTCATGTCCACAATCATCACAGTAAAAGATTGGAATCTGATGACCCCACCAAAGTTGGCGACTTATACACCAATCACGAAGTTCACCCATCCAAGAGTTGTACGAGTTTATCCAGTGTGGTGGGAAAAATTGAGCTTCACCAGCATTTGTTTTTGCTATAGATTTATCTGCTACCTCTTTTCTTAAAAACCATTGTTTAGATATGTATGGTTCAACGATATTTTTACATCTGTAACAGTGACCCACTTGATGTTTATGGTCTTCGATTTTAACTATAAAACCCTCTTCATCAAGTCTTTTAACGATAATATCACGAGCTTCAAGTCTCTCTAAACCTTTAAACTCACCAGCATAATCATTTAAAATACCTTTTTCGTCAAATACAGTTATAAACTCTAAATCGTGTCTTTTTCCAACTTCATAATCGTTTTGGTCATGTGCTGGTGTAACTTTTACAACACCTGTACCAAAATCCATATCAACATGCTCATCAGCGATGATTTTTACAGTTCGCTCAAGTAGAGGAAGTTTTATCTCTTTACCAAGTAAATCTTTGTATCTCTCATCATCAGGGTGAACCATAACAGCAGTATCACCAAAGTATGTTTCAGGTCTAGTTGTAGCTACTTCAACACTTCCACTACCATCAGCAAATGGGTAAGTGATGTGGTAAAATTTACCGTCGTGGTCTTCATGCTCAACCTCGATGTCACTTAATGCTCCATCGTGTGTACACCAGTTTACCATGTAGTTTCCACGAACTATAAGACCCTCATTATATAGGTGTATAAAAGATTCTTTTACAGACTTTTGGAGACCCTCATCCATAGTAAATCTTTCTCTTTCCCAAGCAGGAGATACACCCATATGGCGAAGTTGCTCAGTCATAATCCCAGCAGATTCCTCTTTCCAAGCCCAAACTCTCTCTAAAAACTTCTCACGACCTAAAGCTTCTTTTGTAGTTCCCTCGGCTATGAGTTGTTTCTCAACAACATTTTGAGTAGCGATTCCAGCATGGTCAGTTCCGGGTTGCCAAAGAGTTTTGTAACCATCCATTCTTTTATAACGAGTGATAATATCTTGAAGTGTAAATGTAAGTGCATGACCTATATGTAGGCGACCTGTAACATTTGGTGGTGGCATCATAATAGAGAAGTTTTTTCCCTCTTCTTGGATAGCTTTGTTGCCATCTGTTTCGAAGTATTTTCTATCTTCCCATATTTTATAGTATTTGTTTTCTACTGATTGTGGTTCGTAACTGTTATTTGACATATAATCGCCTTAAATTTGTAGTTTAAAATTAGGCGATTATATCTAAAAAGTTGTGATAATTTGCTTAGATTCCAGTTACTCTTTTTTTAATTTGAAGTTTATCTTTATACATATTTTTATCTGCTAGTTCAATAATGGAAGATAGTTTGTCATTTTCTTTAAACTGATAAGCACCAAAAGAGAAGCTAACTTTAAACTTGTCGTCACCAGCTTTTATCTTTTTACTTATGATACTTTCACGAAGGGTATCTAACTTTTTAAGTGCTATATCTTTAGATGTTCCAGCTGGAAATATAATGATAAATTCATCTCCACCATATCTTACAACATCTGGACTAGCTTTTTTTAGGCTATTTGCTATATAAATCAAAACTTTATCACCTATGATATGACCAAAAGTATCATTTACAATTTTAAAGTAGTTTAAATCTATGATAGCCAATACACCAGATACTTTAAAAGTTTCGCTATTATTAAGGTAGTTGTCATGTAGCCATTTACGGTTATATATATTTGTTAGTTCATCTTTGTAAACAGCCTCTTTTAGCTTCTCAATCTCTCTTCTTAAATCTTGTGTCTCTTTTAAAACTTCATTTAAACTGTTCTCATCTTTATCTTTTATAGCACATATAGCTTTGTCGGTGTTATCACTAAGTGCCATAGCTTGTTTAGATGTTTCCATCTGCATCTCTCTAAACATAGAGATTTTATCATCTAAAATAGTGTGTGCTATTTTATTTTCATCATCTATATTTGTATCGTGTGATGATGCTTGTTCATTAAAAACAGATTCGTAAATACTAGGTGTTACAATATTAATATTATTGACAGCCGTTAATGTCTCATTTGAAATTATAGTCAATATCTCTTTATCAGTTTCCATAAATAACCCTTATATTAAAAATCTGTAGAAATATTATATCTTATCTTGGGGACATTTAGGTAACATTTTTTAGTTATATCTTTTTTCTTGTTATTGTTGTGTAATTAACTATGTTAAAACTAAGTATAGATAAGTAAAAAAACACTATGGTCTGGCACTTATATGATTAAAAAGGTAAAATATGCAATTTCAAATTCTTTGCTTCGTTTTCGTTGAAAACTATTTTATACTTTCGCTATAATCACACCTCTAAAACCTAAACCTAGGAACTTTTATGCCATTATCAAACTTAAATCAAGAACAACATAAAGCAGCTACCTCTACAGATACTCAAAATCTTATAATCGCTTCTGCAGGTACGGGTAAAACTTCTACTATTGTTGGTCGTATAGGGTATTTACTTAGTTCTGGGGTTAAGCCTGAAGAGATTTTACTTTTAACTTTTACAAATAAAGCTGCTGCTGAGATGGTTGATAGGGTTGCTTCTTTGTTTGGTAAAAAAATCGCTTCTAAGATAGATGCTGGAACATTTCATGCCGTTTCATATAGATGGCTAAAAAAGCATGATAAAAGGGTGGTTTTAAAACAGCAACGGGAGTTAAAAACTCTTTTTAGAAGTGTTTTTGAGAAGCGAAGTTTTATAAATGTAAATGCTGATATAACACCTTATGGTGGGAACTACCTTTATGATGTTTACTCTTTTTATCAAAATACAGAGTTAAGTAAAAATTTTGAAGATTGGATAACTGATAAGTATGAGGAGCATGAGCCTTTTGCTATGATATATGCTGATATTGTAGATGAGTTTGAGGCTTTAAAAAAAGAGTATGGTTTTGTAAATTTTAATGACTTACTTTTAAACTTTAGAGAGATGTGTAAAAGTGTAGATTTGGGCTATAAAGAGGTGCTAGTTGATGAGTACCAAGATACAAATGCACTTCAAGGTACACTTATAGAGGCGATGAACCCACCATCACTTTTTTGTGTTGGTGATTATGACCAATCTATCTATGCTTTTAATGGTGCAGATATAGGAATCATTGGCTCATTTTCTAAAAAATACCCAGATGCTAAGGTTCATACACTTACTAAAAACTATCGTTCATCAAGAGCCATCTTATCTTTGGCTACTAAAGTTATAGAGCATAATGAACGAATTTACCCTAAAAATTTAGAGGTTACAAGGGGTGGGGTGGTGGTTGCTCCAAAACTTTTAGCTTATGATGAACTTTTCGATCAGTATCATGCTATGGCTAGTAAAATCAGAGATTCTCAAACTCCACATGAAGAGATAGCAGTTATATTTAGAAACAACTCATCAGCCGATGGAATCGAAGTGGGACTTCGTGAACTTGATATACCTTGTAAAAGGAAAGGTGGAACAAGTTTTTTTGATTCTAAAGAGGTAAAGGCTATCTTAGATCTTTATACTTTACTTGTCAATGAAGCTGATATGATGGCTTTTATACATCTTTTTGAGTATGCGAGAGGTGTTGGTAGTGCTATGGCTAAAGAGATGTATATAGCTTTAAAAACATTGGGTGATGGTAAGATTTTTTATGGTCTTTATGCTCCTGATGAATCTATAAATAACCCTTTTGAAAAAAGAAAAGTGTCTCATCAGTTGGGTTTGTTTGATGATTTCTTAGAGTTAGGTGCTGTTGGTAAGTTTGCCAAACTAGGGTTTGAAGCAAAATTTATGAAAAACCCTATCTTAAAACATCCTAAGCTTACAAAAGATGGTGCTAGTTTTTTACACGATTTTTATTTACTATATAGAGATTTAAAAGGTGTTAAGCAACCTAGAACTATAGTTAAAAAAATAGCCAACTCATCTATGTTTCATAGAATCTCCGATACACTCTCTACAAAAAGAGCAACACTTAAAGATGGTTCAGTAGATGAAAAACAAAAAACAGAATCATTAACTAGAATCACTAGAAAAACTTTACTTTTAGAGGAGTTATCTAAACCATACTCTGAACATGAGCGATTCCTAAATGCTATGATTCTAGGTTCATCAGATTTAACACAAGGTGAGGGTGTGAATCTTTTAAGTATCCATGCTTCTAAGGGTTTGGAGTATAAAGAGGTTTATGTTATAGATTTGATGGATGGAAGATTCCCTAACAGAAAGCTTATGCAAAGGGGTGGTTCACTAGATGAGGAGAGAAGACTTTTTTATGTATCAGTAACTAGAGCAAAAGATATACTATACCTTAGTTTTGCTAAATACGATAAGATAAAAAAGATGAATTTTTTACCATCCCAGTTCCTATATGAAGCTGGTTTAGTCCCAAAAGATGAAGCATATAGAACTATGGTTTTGAAAGATATGGATAAGGAAGATTAAAAAAATAATATTGACATTTTTTTATTAAAATAGTAAAGTTTATAGGTAACTTTTTTCTTAACCTAAAAATAATGTTTTATTTTTAGGTTAAGTCGATAAAACAGTTCACTATATAATAAAGTATATAGTGAATTATAGATGAGATAAATATTTGAAAAGGTAAAAAAACTTATAAATAGGTAGAAATTTAAAGAGGTTATCTCAATAATGGACAAAGTTTATCATTTTGAGGTAAAATAGATGCTAGTTAATATAAATAAAAGGGTAAATATATGCAAAAATTTTTAGAAGAAGCAAAAAATAGCACTAGAGTTTTAGCTACGATTAGTGGTTGTGAAAAAAATAGAATCTTAAAAGAGATGGCACAAGGGTTAAGAGATAATACAGAAACTCTTTTAGTTGAAAATGCTAAAGATATGAAAGCTGGTAAAGATAGTAACCTTTCATCAGCTTTAATGGATAGACTTTTTTTAGATGAGAATCGCATAGATTCTATGGCAGTAGCGATAGAGGAGATAGCATCACTTAAAGAACCTGTTGGTCGTGTTTTAGATGGTTGGGTTACTGAAGATGATTTAAAGATAGAGAAAGTTAGTATCCCTATCGGTGTGATTGGAATCATCTATGAATCTCGCCCAAATGTTACATCAGATACAGCAGCGTTATGTTTTAAAAGTTCAAATGTTTGTGTGCTAAAGGGTGGAAAAGAGGCTGAACACTCAAACAGAGCGATAGCACACGTTTTAAAAGATGTTTTGGTTGATAATGATCTTCCACCATCACTTATATCTTTGATTCCAGATAGCTCAAGAGAGGGTGTAGCAAAACTTATCAAGATGGATAAATATGTAGATTTGATTATACCTAGAGGTGGAGCAGGGCTTATTAAGTATGTTAGTGAAAATGCGACTGTAAGTGTAGTGAAGCACGATAAAGGGCAATGTCACACATATATAGATAAAGATGCAAAGATAGATAGAGCGATAGCGATAGCGATAAATGCAAAAGTACAAAGACCAGGAGTTTGTAATGCGATGGAGACACTTTTAGTAGATAGTGCCATAGCAGAAACCACTTTATCACTTTTAAAAGCAGAGTTTGACAAAAATCATACAGAGTTAAAAGGGTGTGTTAAAACTAAAAATATCATAGATGTTAATGATGCAACAGATGAAGATTTTGATACTGAGTACCTAGCAAATATCTTAAATATAAAAGTTGTTGATGGTGTAGAGGGTGCGATAGAGCATATAGTAAAATATGGTTCAGGTCACTCTGAAGCTATTATAAGTGAAAATATAACAACAGCAGAGACATTTCTAAATGCGATAGATGCAGCGTGCGTATATGTAAATGCTTCAACAAGATTTACAGATGGTGGAGCATTTGGTTTCGGTGCTGAGGTTGGAATCTCAACAAACAAACTCCATGCCCGTGGACCAATGGGAATCGAGGGTTTAACTACATATAAGTTTAAAATTTATGGTAGTGGGCAGATAAGATAAAATTAATATAGCAGATTAAAAGTAAAGTTTTTATGAATATACTACACACAACAGACCTACATTTTAACAAAGAGTGGTTTCAATGGATAGAATCTCAACAAGATAACTTTGATATATTTTGTATAAGTGGTGATCTACTTGAGGAGAGAAAAGAGGAAACTCTTTTAGAGCAAATATCTTACATAACTCAATGGATAAAAGGTTTTAAAAAGCCTTTATTTATATGTAGTGGAAACCACGATATAGATGAGTTTGAGAATGAGGATTGGCTTAGTAAGATAGATAGTGATAACTACTACTTCGATAACACAAAAGGTACTATATCTGATATAAAAATAGGTTGTTGTGGTTATCTTGATTCTAATTATCTTGATTTTTATGATTGTGATGTTTTAGTAACTCATCTACCACCTACTAGAACAGATACTTCCATACATTTTAAAACTAAAGAGGATTGGGGAGATAGTGATTTAACAAGAGTTATAAAAAACAAACTAATCTCTCCAAAAATCATCTTATCTGGTCATATGCACTATCCACTACAAACAACAGCTAAAATTTTAAATAGCACCATATATAATTGTGGTGTAGATAAAACAAAAAAGATTCCAAATCATCATAGTATCTGTTTATAAGAAGACATAAAGTTGTCAAAATAGTCTCATAGACTTTTACAATTAAAAGTAGGAGTTTGGTATGACAATGTATTTTGGTTATGGCACCAATACTCAAATCACCCCTGTGGTATAAAACTTCTAAAACTTGAAACTGGTTCATGGTTAAATCACATGATTGAATATAAAGTGACTCTTTTGCTCTTATTTTATTAAAAGAGCGAAAAAGCTGTATCCAAGTTGTCATAGCTTTATCAGCACGAGAACCATAACTTTTAAGTGAATTTATTTTCATATCATTCATTCCTTATTGACATTACTACTAATTAGTAGTAATGTCAATAATTGTTTAATAAATGTAAAAATATCGCTTAATAAAAAAATAAACTTCAAACTGTTATAATTATCCGTATAATTACAATGGTAATAATAAAGGATTCAAAATGGTAGCATATACAAAAAATGAATTAGCATCATCAACTGATATATCAAAACAATTTGGACACTATCTTTCAAATGTTTCAAATGGAATAGTTGAAAAATTGGCAATTCTAAAAAATAATAAAATTGAAGCAGTTATGATATCAACAGCAGTTTATGAAAGTTTAATAAATTTACTTGATGAAAAAGAAGATATTGAAATTTTAAATACTATTGAAGAGAGATTAAAAACTCCAAGAGAAGAGTATCTTGATGGCAATGAAGTTTTAAAAGAATTAAATTTATCTTTGGATAATTGATGTATAATTTTGAATTTCATCCAGAAGCAAAAGAAGAATTAAAAAAGTTAAATAACTCAATCCAAATTTTATTTACAAAAAAATTAAAACAAGTTTTAAATGCACCGGAGATAGGAATAAAATTAGGAAATAAAAACAATCTTAAATTATCTGGATTGAAAAAAGTATATTTCAATAATAAGAAGCATAGAATAGTTTACAAAATAGTTGAGGATAAAGTTATAATTTACATTGTAGCAGTAGGAAAAAAGAGAAAAGATGGATGTTTATAAAAAGGCTGATAGTCGAGTAAATTGAAAAACTTTCCTCCTAAAACTGATACGAATATATCAACCCTCCAAACGATTCCATATCATTAGATTGTTTTATATATGGTGATCGTGACTGATAAAATAATGTAAGTTTATGTACCTCGTAGTATAAATCTACTCCACCATAAAGTGTAACATTAGCTATCTTTTTATCAGTTTCATATCCCTTATTTTTTCCCTCATCTAAAATGTAAGAGTATGCCAATAGTTCCCCGTTGATTCCAGCATTTAGAGACCAGCCAAGTCCATTGTGTTTGTCATTTAAGCACAGCATTGAAGCTTCTTCTTTTAAATATGGATAATGTAAATTGAAATTTCTAATATAGTTTTTTCCAATTCTAAACATAGTTCCGCCAAAAGCATCTGTTTCAAAATTACCAACTTGAATACCAAAATGATTAAACCAATCCATAGATAGAGTATTTAAACCACTTCTTTGCCAGCTTATCTCTCCGTATCTAAAAAGTGCATTTGCTGTAACTTGAGTTCCTAGTTGTGTACCCCAACCTTTTGGCTTTTTAGCACCAATAACAGTGTGAATACTTTTTTGTGCAAATTCAGCTCCTGATTCTTTACCAACAACACCAAACTCCATCCTAAACTCTTTAAAACTTTCCTTATCCCATTCAAACATATAAAATGCTAAAGATAAATACCCAGCATAGGGGATATCATCATACTGGGGTTGTGATACATTTAAGTCATCTGGTGTAACCATAATTTGACTTATACTTATACCAGCACTATGTTTTTTTGAATTATCCGTTACATTAAAGGGGATAGAGTTTACTATATGATGCACATAGCTACTGTAGCTATTTGATTCTATATCTGACACATCTTCAAACGAATCATCAATCCAGCTTATATTCATCCCATTTGTAAAATGTTTATCAGTTCCAACAAAAGCATCATTATAAAATAAAAATGAGAACTGGTCAGCACTTAAAGCGATTGAACATAGAAGAGATAGGTATTTGATTTTTTGTTTCATAAATATGATCCTTATATTATTTTTAGGTCAAAATATCTTAAAAATGAAGAGGCTTCAGGGAGAGAAACCTTTGTTCCTTTTAAGTTGTTTTTATTTGGGTCTATCATATAGTTGTAGGCAGTTGATAAATCAGCATTTGAAAGATTTGTGTTAGAAAAACTACTTCCAAGAAGATCACTCTCTTTAAAGTTTGCTTTTTGTAAATTTGTTTTTACAAAATCTACATCATGCAGTTTAGATTTTATAAACTGAGTATGACGAAGATCAAGCATATAAAATGATGACATACTTATATTTGTATTTTCAAAATTTACTTCAAATGGCAACCCAATAGATGACCAATCGACACCTGTAACCTTAGAGTTTAGAAACTTTATATCATTAAATATAGATGTTTTAACATTGACTAAAGAGAGGTCACAAGAGTCAAAAGTAGATTCACTAAAGCTACAGTTTTCAAAGACTACTTTATTAAAAGAGCAATTTATAAAACGACAGTAATCAAAGGAGATATTAGAGATAGTCTGCTCATCTAAAGATAAGTTTGTAAATTGTTCATCATCGTACTCTAACTCTTGAAATATTTTTTTCATCTACTTTACCCCTATTTTAAAATGATTTACTCAAGTGTAGAGTAAACAAGTTTTTTTAAAATCTTTTCAAATGATTCTTTCTCTTTTTCATCTAATACAGAAAATATTTCGTTATCTATTGCAAGGATATTCACTAAACAAAGTTGAAATATCTCTTCACCTTTTGGTTCAAGTTTTACTAGCTTACTTCTTTTATCTTTATCTGATGAAACTCTTGATATAAATTGTTTTTGCTCTAGTTTTTTTAAAATCTTTGTCATACCACCTGATGAAAAGATTGTCGCTTCATACAAATCTGTTGGAGTCATTATTTTATAACTAGACAATGCAGCCAATACATCAATCTCTGAATGTGTTAAATTATAATTTGTTTGTAAAAAATGTGCATTTTTATTAAATATATGCTTATACAATAAAGCTATTGGCAAACTCAATGCGAGTACACTATTTTCCTCTTTTAATGTAGTTTCATACAAAGTATCAAAATATTCTTTTTTCATATTTGAATTATAACATATATTTCCATATCTTGCTAGAAAGACATATTTAAGTGATTCTGTGCTATATTCCCATTATGAAAATATTCTGGGAGATAAGATGAAGAAAAAAATATTGTTTTTAATCATCCCTGCATTTATGTATGCAGATGGATTACAATCATTACTTGAGTTTGCAACTTCTAATAATAAGATAGTTGCTTCAAATGCTTTAACACAAAAAGCAAAAAAAAGTGAAGTAGAATCTTCACAAAATGCCTATTATCCGACCATAGATGCAGGAGCTTTTTACAAGAGAGATGATGATGCTACCCCTTTTCAAGCAGGAGATACATATAGTGCTTATGCAAAAGTTGGAGTTGATCTCTATGATGGTGGAAGAAAATCTAACACTATAAAACAAAATAAAGCTGTTCTTAAATCATCAAAATATGATTCATCAGCTTATAAAAAAAGTTTACAATTACAAATTGTACAAGACTTTTATAATGTAAAAAGTGCAAAATCAACACTTGATGCACTGCAAGAGACAGATAAACAACTTCTTGCTAATCTTGAGAGAATAAAAAAGTTTTATGCTGTTGGTTCTGCTACGAATGATGATGTGGAGCGATTAAAAGCTGCTTATAGTAACAATACTTACAAAATAAGTTCTATGGAGTATCAAATACTATCTTTAAAAAAACTTCTCGGTATTAAAGTTGGCAAAAAGATTGATACATTAGATGATTCATCTATAAAAATTCCACAAGAGATTCAAAATGAGTTGAGCGATTCTATCTTGTCACTTCAAGCGAATGCCTCATCACTAACATTTACTGCAGATAGTTTAAATGCAAATTATTATCCTCAATTACGAATAGAGGATACTTATAGTGTATATGATTATAGAAGGGAGGTTCCTCATACTCCTACTCTTTATAATCAAAATGTAGTTATGCTAACTCTTAATATGAGACTTTATGATAACGGAACCATTTCAAAACAAAAAGAATCGATTCTTATACAAAAAGATGCACTGAGTAAAAAAATAGAGCAACTAAAAGATGAACAAAATATAAATGTTGAACTTTCACTTTTAAAAATTGGGACAGTAAAAGCTCAGATACAAAGTTCAAAAAGTTCACTTATATCTTCTAAATCTGCATTTGAGACTGTTTCAGAAAAATATGAAGCAGGTCTTGTTGATTATGTAACATATTTGGATGCTCTGAGTATAAAAACAGTAGCCAAAGCCCAATATGAAACAGCATTAAATAATTTGCAAATAGCGTATGCCTCTTATTACTACAATACAAACAAAAATATTAAGGATTTTATCAAATGAAAAAAACAAAATTAATTAGTTCACTTTTAAGTGTAACCCTGATGTTTGGAGCAACTACAGTTTTTGCAGGTGGTCCACCTGCTGGAGCACATAAGATGCCAACACCAAAAGCTGATATTTACATAGTTCCTAATCCTACAGTTTTGCCTATCACTTTAAAGTACCCAGCAACAGTTAAAGCATATAAAAAAGTGCAAGTTGTTGCTCGTGCATTGGGGATATTAGAGAAAAAAGATTTCATAGAGGGTCAAGCAGTAAACAAAGGTGATACTCTTTATGAGATAGAAGATGATATTTATAACGCAAGAGTTGAAGCAGCAAAAGCATCTTTAGAGATGGGTAATGCTAGTTTGAATAATAGTACAAGAAATTGGAACAGAATTAAAAAACTTTTTACTCAAAAAGCTGTTTCTTCAGAAAAAAGAGACAATGCACTTTCATCTTATGAGCAAAGTTTAGCAGCAGTCTCTTTAGCAAAAGCACAACTAAAACAAGCACAAATTGATTTAGGATATACTAAAGTAAAAGCACCGATTAGTGGAATCATCGGTTTAAAACAAGTTGATGTAGGTGAATTAGTTTCAAATACTCCTCCAACTATGCTTGTAGAGATAACTCAAAAAGATAAAGTTTATGTAGAATTTTCTGCACCTATGAGTGATTATAAAAAGATTAAAAATCATATCTGGAGCATAAAAGATAATACAAATATAAAAGTTCAATTAGAAGTAGATGGCAAAGTTCTTCAAAAAGAGGGTGTTGTTGATTTTATAGATGTAAATACAAACAACCAAACAGCCATAGTAAAAATGAGAGCTGTTTTTGACAACAAAGATGGCTATTTGATGCACGGGCAATTTGTAAGAGTAGTTACAGACAATATTATCCAAGAGAACATCATCACAATACCACAAAAAGCGGTACTTCAAAATCCTTTAGGCACTATTGTTTTTATAGAAGATCATGGTCATGTAGGTGTTCGTCCTGTAATTTTAGGCAATGTAAGTGGAGATAAGTTTGTAGTTGCAGGTGGACCTTTACGAAGTGGTGATAGAGTGATAATAAACAACTTCTTTAGACTTAAACCAGGTGGCGAAGTGGTTGTAGATAAAACTATAAATGCCACAGAAGTACAAGGAAAATAGATGTTTTCTAAATTTTTCATAAACAGACCTATCTTTGCTACTGTTATCTCTATTTTGATAATAATTGCAGGGGTAGTTTCTATTAAACTACTTCCTATTAAAGAGTACCCTGCTGTTGTACCTCCTCAAATTATGGTTCAAGCCGTATATCCAGGAGCTGATGGAAAAACTTTAGCAAAAACAGTTTCAACCACACTTGAAGAGTCTATAAATGGTGTTACAGATATGACCTATATGACTTCAACATCTTCTCCTAGTGGTGTAATGATGTTGAGTGTAT
>Ga0256842_1000272_pt1 | contig 45228 bp, 24 predicted proteins | sample 4559240metaG_FD_185973 | JGI IMG/M metagenome (GOLD analysis project Ga0256842, IMG submission 185973) | Hydrothermal vent microbial communities from Guaymas Basin, Mexico - 4559-240 | ecosystem: Environmental > Aquatic > Marine > Hydrothermal vents | place: Mexico: Guaymas Basin | collected... | reverse complement strand
CACTACGACAATTACCGCGAAAACATGTATTTTACCGAGGTGGAGGGGCAGGGGTTCGGTATCAAACCAATGAACTGCCTGGCGCACATGCTTATCTACAAAAGCCAGCTGCGTTCCTACCGCGATTTGCCGGTGCGTTATTTTGAGCTCGGTACTGTGCATCGTCACGAAAAATCAGGTGTGCTGCATGGTTTGACGCGGGTGCGCGGCTTCACTCAGGACGATGCCCATATTCTGTGTACGCCGGAGCAGCTTGACGACGAAATCAACAACGTACTCACCTTTATCGGTGACGTGATGGACATTTTCGGTTTTGAGTACGAGATGGAGTTGTCTACCCGGCCGGAAAAATCCATTGGCAGCGATGCCGATTGGGATAAGGCGACGCAGGCGTTGCTGAACGCTTTGAAGAGCAGCGGACGAAAATACGATATTAACGAAGGCGATGGCGCTTTTTACGGTCCCAAAATTGACATTAAGTTAATGGACGCCCTTGACAGACAATGGCAGTGTGCTACTATCCAGTGCGATTTTACCCTGCCTGAGCGTTTTGACCTCACCTATGTGGGCGCGGATGGTGAAAAACACCGTCCAATTATGCTGCACCGGGTTATCCTGGGGTCGATTGAGCGTTTTATCGGTATTCTTATCGAACATTATGCCGGTAATTTTCCGCTGTGGCTGGCACCGGTACAGGCGATGGTTATCAATGTTACCGATAACCAGCTCGATTATGCCAAGGGTGTGAGTGCACAGTTGCTTGCTGCCGGAATCCGGGTGAAATCTGATCTGCGCAATGAGAAACTGGGCTTTAAAATCCGTGAGGCGCAGATGCGGAAGATACCGTATATGCTGGTTATCGGCGATAAGGAGATGGAGGCCGGTACCGTTACACCGCGGCATCGCAGCGGCGAGAATCTTGAGCCGATGACGGTGGAGCAGTTCAGCGAATTTGTTCGCAGTGAGAGCGCACAATATAACTAGGAGGTAGTCCCATAGCTAAGCAGGAAACGAACATAAATCGTGCAATCAGGGCCAAAGAGGTTAGGGTTGTCGACGATGCAGGTGAGCAGCTGGGTGTCATGCCGTTGAATGAGGCGCTGGAGGCCGCGTCTGAACGTGGTCTGGATCTGGTGGAGGTATCTCCTTCCGCCAAGCCGCCGGTGTGTCGCATAATGGATTACGGCAAGTTCAAGTACCAGCAGCAGAAGCGTGCCGCCGAGGCCAAGAAGAAAACCGCTCGGGTGGAACTGAAAGAGGTCAAGCTGCGGCCAAAAACCGAGATTCACGATTTTAACGTGAAAGTTAAGAACGTACGCCGTTTTCTTGAGGCCGGTAACAAGGTCAAGGTTACGGTGATGTTTCGTGGCCGCGAGGTTACTCACCCGGAGTTCGGGCGTGAATTGCTCAAGCGGGTGGCGGATGAAGTGGCCGAGCTGGGCAGTGTCGAGTTTTTCCCCAGCATGCAGGGGCGGTTCATGCACATGGTACTGGCGCCGGTGAAAAAATAGTTTTCAAGATAGCTGCCCACTGTGGCAGTAGTGAGCAAATAAGTATAAAAGGAGATGGGGAATGCCCAAGATTAAAACCAATCGTGGTGCCGCCAAGCGTTTTCGCAAGACTGGTACCGGCAAAATACGGCGTAACAAGGCTTTTACCAGCCATATTTTGACCAAAAAAAGTACCAAGCGTAAGCGTGATCTGCGTAAAGGCACCACCGTTGCCGCTGTTGATCACAAGAATATCGGTTGCCTTATCCCTTACAAGTAAGGCGGGCAACTCGGCTTTAAGTCCGTGAACTGCGGGGAATTATTTGTCTCCCCCTGTAGATCCGGCATTGGCGCTGGTGCCAATCAATTTCAACTGATGTAAGGAGCAGGAAATGCCGAGAGTTAAGAGAGGTTTCAAAGCGAGACGTAGACGTAACAAGGTTCTTAAACTGGCCAAAGGCTATCGCGGTGCGCGCAGCAAGTTGTTTCGCAGTGCTACCGAAGCCGTCGATCGGGCCCTTAATTACGCCTACCGCGACCGTCGGGTTAAAAAACGTGATTTTCGTGCGTTGTGGATTGCGCGTATCAATGCGGCAGCGCGCCTTAATGGTCTTAGCTACAGCCGTCTGGTGTACGGTCTGAAGCAGGCCGATATTGCCCTGGATCGCAAGATTCTGGCGCAGATTGCTGTCAGCGACCCGGAGGCATTTGGTGTCGTGGTAGAAAAAGCCAAAGCCCAGTTGCAGTAATACACAGAAAAACTAACGAGAGACAACTGCGCTGAGCGGTTGTCTCTTTTTTGTAAAGACAGCTAATGGAAGCCTGCGGGCTTCCATTATTTGGTTATAGCCCGTGGCAGTTGCCTGGCCGGTTAATAAACCGGTGCTGGACTTGTGCAGACGTTGCGGTTGCCGGGAGCATTTGACGTGGATATGAAACAGAAACTGGAAGAGATGTTAGCTGCCGCCAAAGCGGCGGTTACCGAAGTTGCAGATGAGGCGGCACTGCAGGAAATCAGGGTACGCTATTTGGGGAAGAAAGGGCAGTTGACCACCATCATGAAGGGGATGGGCGCTTTGAGCAGTGACGAGCGGCCGACCATTGGTGCGTTGGCCAATCGGGTGAAGGAGCAACTTGGTCAGCTGTTTGATCAGCACCTGCAGCGGGTTAAACAGCAGGAGCTCAGCCGCCGTCTGGAGCACGAGTCGATTGACGTGACTCTACCGGGACGGCGTGGCGTCAGCGGCAGTAAGCATCCGGTTACCCTTATCACCGAAGAGCTGATAGATATTTTTTCGGCATTGGGATTCTGTGTCGCTGAAGGCCCGGAAGTAGAGCAGGATTTCTACAATTTTGAGGCACTTAATATCCCTAGGGACCACCCGGCGCGTGACATGCAGGATACCTTCTACATCAACGACGACGTAGTGCTGCGCACCCACACCTCACCGGTGCAGATTCGCACCATGCTCAAGCACCGGCCGCCGCTGCGCATTATCGCTCCAGGCACTGTTTACCGGCGTGATTCCGACATTACTCACAGCCCCATGTTTCATCAGATAGAGGGTTTCATGGTGGATGAAAACATCACCTTCGGCGATTTGAAGGGGATTCTTACCACCTTTATCCACGAATGTTTTGGCACCAAAGTGGCGGTGCGCTTCCGACCGTCGTTTTTTCCGTTTACCGAGCCGAGCGCCGAGGTGGATATCCAGTGTGTTATCTGTGGTGGCAAGGGCTGCCGGGTGTGTAAGAACTCCGGCTGGCTGGAGATTCTTGGCAGTGGTATGATCGACCCGGAAGTGTTTAAATCGGTGGAGTACGACAGCAGTAAATACAGTGGCTTCGCCTTTGGTATGGGCTTGGAGCGTATTGCCATGCTCAAGTACGGTGTCAACGATTTGCGTCTGTTCTTTGAGAACGATGTCCGCTTCTTGCGCCAGTTTTAATCGATACCGCCCAACCTAACTGCTATGGCGGCTGCATATAGCGCCGCGCAACATATAAGGAACAACAGTAATGATTGTAACCTACAACTGGTTGAAGGAATATGTCGACTTTGATTTGACGCCGCAGCAACTTTCCCACCGTTTAACCATGGCCGGTCTGGAAGTTGACTACATGGAAGAACTCGGCGGCGGGCTTGATTCTGTTATTGTCGCCCGCCTTGAGAGTGTCGAACCCCATCCCGGTGCCGATCGTCTCACCGTCTGTCAGGTCAACACCGGCGGCGAAGTTATCCAGGTGGTGTGCGGTGCTAAAAATCATAAAAGCGGTGATCTGGTGGCGCTGGCGCAGGTCGGTTCGGTGCTGCCGGGTGATTTCAAGATCAAAAAGTCGAAAATTCGCGGCGAACAGTCGCGCGGCATGCTGTGTTCCGAGGTGGAGTTGGGGCTGGCGGAAGAGTCGGACGGCATCATGATTCTGCCGACTGGGCTGTCCCTGGGAATGCCGGTGTTTGAGGCGCTGGGGCTAAAAGACGTGCGCTACGAGATCGGTCTTACCCCTAACCGTGCCGACTGCCTGAGCGTGGTGGGTATCGCTCGTGAAGTTGGCGCCATTGTCGGCAGCAAGGTGCGTATGCCGCAGAACCCGCCCGTGAGTGAAGGTGGTGTGGCAGTAGATACGCAAACATCGGTAACCATTGAAGATCGCGACGGCTGCCCGCGTTACATGGCGCGCCTCATCAAGGGTGTCAAGATTGCCGCGTCGCCCGAGTGGTTGGTGCGGCGGCTGGAGTCGCTGGGGCTGCGTTCCATCAACAACGTAGTCGACGTTACCAACTTTTTGCTCATGGAGCTGGGTCATCCGCTGCATGCCTTTGATTTCAATCGGCTGCGCGGTGGCCGCATTGTCGTTAAACGTGCGGTTGACGGCAGTGAGTTCACCACTCTCGATGGGCAAGTGCGCAAACTGGCCGCTGCTGATGTGGTTATCTGCGATGCCGAAGGGCCGGTGGCGCTGGCCGGTATCATGGGGGGAGAGAATTCCGAAGTACAGGACGATACTGTTGATATTCTGCTGGAAAGTGCCTACTTCGATCCCGTTACCATTCGCCGTACCAGCAAGCGCCTGGGTATTCACAGTGAAGCATCTCACCGTTTTGAGCGCGGTGCCGATGTGGATATGGTGCCGCAGGCACTGCAGCGCGCCACGGCGCTGATTCAGCAGTTGGCTGGCGGTGAAGTGGCCGCCGGTACTATTGATGTCTACCCTGAACCGCTGCCGCGGCGGCAGATAACCATGCGGCGGGATAACTGCAATGCGCTGCTGGGGCTTGACCTGAGCGCTGTGCAGATGGCGCAGCTGCTGGAGGGGATAGATGTGCAGGTAGACAGCGTTGCTGATGATACTCTGACCGCTGTTATCCCCATGGCACGCCACGATCTGGAGCGCGAAGTCGATCTGATTGAGGAGATCGCCCGTCTTAACGGTTACGACAATATCGCCGTGACCATGCCGGTAAGCCGGGTGGTGCGGCGGATAAAGGATGAAGCGCAGCTGTTTGCCCGCGCCCTGCGTGACGGCATGGTGGGGCAGGGGTTCCGTGAGATTATCAACTATTCGTTTATCTCGCCGACGGCGTGGGATAAAATCGCCCTGGCGCAGGACGATCCGCGCCGCAGCAATGTCAAAATACTTAACCCCCTCACCGAAGAGCAGTCGGTAATGCGTACCACCCTGGTGCCGAGCATGCTGGAAACGGTGGCGCGCAATCACGCCTATCGCAGCTTTGATCTGCGTCTGTTTGAGTTGCGCCCGGTATTTAAAGTAACGCAGGGAGTGTTGCCGGAGGAGTCGCTGCATCTGTGCGCCGCGGTAAGCGGACGGCGCGAGAGTGAGGGCTGGGCGCAGGATAGCTCACCCGTTGACTTTTTTGATCTCAAAGGGGCGCTGGAAAGTGTCTGCGAACAGTTGCATCTGTGCGAGTTGCGCTGCGAGGCTGACGCCGGTGAAGGGTATCTCCATCCAGGTAAATCGTGCCGTATCTATCTGGGCAAACAGTTGGCCGGGGTAATGGGCGAGCTGCATCCAGCGGTGCAGGAAAACTACGATATCGACCAGCCGGTCTACCTTCTGGAACTGGATGTAGAGGCGCTGCGCCGTGGCGAACTGGGCACCAAGACCTTCAGCCCCATCTCCCGTTTTCCTGATTGTTATCGTGACAGCGCCTTGCTGTTTGATGACAAGATTCACGCCCAACAGGTGCTGGAGGTGATTCGCAAGGTAAAGATCAAAAATCTGGAAGATGTTACCCTGTTCGACTTGTATAGCGGCAAAGGGATTCCCGTCGGCAAAAAAAGTATTGCAGTGCGGGTGCGCTATCGCTCACTGGACAAGACTCTAACTGATGAAGAAATTAATGCCATGCATGCTAAAATCATCAAGGCTCTGGGCAAAAAATTGGGCGGTGAAATTAGATAGCTGTTGCGAGCAAAAAAGGGCTGTGATATAAAACCTTTAAAAATCAATGCGATATTGCGCTAATATATATGTCAGGGAGGCAATATGACAAAGGCGGATCTTGTAGAAAACGTATATCTTAAAACAGGATTTTCCAAAAAAGAATCCGCCGAAATTGTAGAAGGCGTGTTCGAACTGATCAAGCAGTCGCTTGAGCAGGGCGAAAAAATCAAGATTGCCGGGTTCGGTAATTTTGTCGTCAAGCACAAAGCCAGTCGGCGCGGGCGCAATCCGCAGACTGGAGAAGAGATAGAGATCAGTTCCCGCAAGATTCTTACCTTCAAGCCCAGTCAGGTGCTCAAATCGGCTATTAACGGGGAGAGATAGCGTCTGTAACCACTCGCGCGGTAACGGATATGGATGTGGAAATCCCGGATAAGTTCTACTTCAAAATCGGTGAGGTGGCCGCCATTACCGGGGTAAAGCCGCACGTGTTGCGTTATTGGGAGAGCGAGTTCGGGGCGTTTACACCGCAAAAAGGTCGTTCAAAGCAGCGCCAGTATCAGAAAAAGGATATTGAGCTGGTGCTGCTTATAAAAGACCTGCTGTATAACCAGGGATTTACCATTGCCGGAGCGCGTAAAGCTCTGCGCGACGCCAAAAAGCAGGCCGCTGCCGCCGACAGCAGAAACGATAGAGCGCTGCTGTTGGAGCTTAGAAGCGATATCCGTCGCCTGCGCAATTTTCTTTCCGGTCAACCTTAATGTGTGGATAATATGGATTATTCTATAGCCCGCCGCCGCATGGTTTCCAGGCATATTGTCGCGCGTGGAGTCGATGATGAGGCGGTTATACGGGTTATGGAGCAAGTGCCGCGTCACCTGTTTGTCGAGGAAGCACTCCAGTCTCAGGCTTATACCGATTACGCTTTGCCCATAGGCGAAAAGCAGACTATTTCACAACCATATATCGTTGCGGTAATGACGGCGGCGCTACGCCTGCAGCGCGGCGATCGGGTGCTTGAAGTCGGCACCGGTTCCGGCTATCAGGCGGCGGTACTGGCGCAACTGGCCGGTCAGGTCTACAGCGTTGAGCGTATTGCCACCCTGGCCAGACGGGCGCGACGGATTTTAGACAGTATCAACTGCTCCAATGTGCATATTCGTGTTGACGATGGCAGCCTTGGCTGGAAAGACCAGGCGCCGTTTGACGCCATTATCGTTACCGCCGGGGCGCCGGAGGTGCCGCAGGACTATCTGACTCAACTCGATGTTGGCGGTCGCCTGGTGATACCCGTTGGCAGCGGTGAACGGCAGACACTTAAGCTGGTAGAATGCAGTGCTCATGGCCAGTACAATGAAACCGATCTTCTCGCCTGCCGATTTGTTCCACTAATAGGGGCGCGGGGCTGGCGTGGAGATGGAACGTAGTTAAATAACGCAAGTTATAACTGAAGGTTGCCGATGCGCCTGTTCTGTCTGATGCTGGTGATAATAGTGGTGTTGACCGGGGGCTGTGCGTCGTCGGGGGTATATCACGTTGTCCAGCCCGGACAGACACTGTACCGCATTTGTAAAACCTACCGGGTGCCGGTCAGTCGGGTAGCGGCTGTCAATCATATCCGTAATCCGGCGGCTATAAAAGTTGGCCAGAAGTTGTATATTCCTGGAGTCGCTCGCACCCGTACCGTCTCTGTTGTCCCCCCAGCCCGGCGGCAAAAATCAGCCGTTACAACAAAGCGCCGTATCTCTCACCGCCAGGTAAAAAAACGCCCGCCCCGGCGCAAAAAGTCTCCGGCGCACAAACGCAAGCCGGTCAAAGTGGCCAAAGGATATTTTCGCTGGCCGTTGCGGGGCAAAGTGGTTAAAAAATTCAACCTGGGCAATCGCAACATGAACAAGGGGATAGATATCGCCGCCCGGGTCGGTGCCACTGTACGCAGTGCCGCTGCCGGTAAGGTTATTTTCAGTGGTAATGGCATTACCGGCTACGGCTATGTGGTTATCGTCGAGCATAACCCATCGCTATACACTGTTTACGGCTATAATCGGGCGGTGGTTGTCAAGCGCGGACAATATGTAAAACGCGGCCAGGCGATAGCCCATGCCGGAACGCCGCCGGGACGTCGTTACGGTCGTCTTCACTTTGAAGTGTGGAAAAACAAAAAGGCGGTAAATCCGTTGCGCTATCTGCCGTAAATGTCGCTGATATGCATTTGATTTTATTGATGTTAACCGCTGCGGTGCCTTATTGGCGTTGCGGTAAAAAAATCTGTAAAAAAACGATTTTTTTGTTTGACTTCCACCCGGGGTTTTTGGTAAAAGTATCCCCGTCCTGAGCGGGAATAACTCAGTGGTAGAGTGCAACCTTGCCAAGGTTGACGTCGCGAGTTCGAATCTCGTTTCCCGCTCCATAAAATATCAAAGGCCTGATCAGAGATGATCAGGCCTTTTTTGTTTGCTACTATCGTGCTGCAGATTCACGGAAAATCCGACACTCTCATGACAACAGAGCCCCCGACCGTTTTCAGTCGGGGGCTCTGTTAATTGACAATGGCAGAGGATCGATCAGGCACACTCAGAGTAGCCGCAGGCGTGGCAGACGCTGCAGCCGCCTTCGTGTTCTACCGGGCCGCCGCATTCGGGGCAGGCGCCGCTGAGCTCGCCGGCGGTGGGTTCTTTTTCTGCCTGCATGTGCAACAGTATCGCCTTGGCCAGGGCGTCGGCGCAGGAGGTGATGCGGTTGGCACCGTACCCGGCCGGTTTGTGGCAGGAGATTCCCACCAGTTGTTTTACCGTCTGGCGTGCCTGGACGCCGCTGCGCCACGATAGCGATACCAGCCGTCCCAGAGCCTCGCACTGGGAAGCGGCGCAGCCGCCGGCCTTGCCCATGGTGGTGAACACTTCAAACAGGCCGTGCGAATCTTCGTTGATGGTGACATATAGTGGCCCGCAGCCGGTTTCCATCTGATAGGTGGCGCCGGTAAGGGTGCGGGGCCGATCCCGTTTGCGGCTGTTTTTGCCACTTTCTGCCGGGACGCTGATCTCCTCTGTGCCGTTGTTATCTTTTTTTACCGACAAAACCTGATGGTCGCGTGAGCCGTCGCGATAGATGGTGATCCCTTTGCAGCCGCTTTCGTAGGCCAGGCGGTAAACCTCGGCCACGTCGTCGCGGCTGGCGCTGTTGCAGAAGTTGACTGTTTTGGAGACGGCGTTGTCGGTGTAGCGCTGAAACGCCGCCTGCATGCGCACGTGCTCCGCCGGGGTAATATCGTGGGCGGTGACAAATATGCGCCGGATTTCCGCCGGAATCTGGTCGAAGTCGCGGATGGAGCCTTTTTCGGCGATGAGTTTCATCAGCTCGTCGGAGTAAAAACCCTGCTGGCGGGCGATCTTTTCGAACAGCGGATTCACCTCCACCAGAATATCGTCGTCGAGTACCTGGCGAACGTAGGAAACGGCAAACAGCGGTTCGATACCGCTGGAGCAGTTGGCGATGATGGAGATGGTGCCGGTGGGGGCGATGGTGGTGCAGGTGGCGTTGCGTATCGGCCCGCTGCCGTCGCTATCGTAGCGGCTGCCGGCAAAATTGGGGAAGGCGCCGCGTTCCTGCGCCAGTTTATGCGAGGTGGCGTGGGCGCTGTCGTTGATGAATTTCATCACCTTGGCACCCAGCTCGGCGGCTTCCTCGTCGCGGTAGGAGATTCCCAGCATGATAAGCATATCGGCCCAGCCCATGATGCCCAGGCCGATTTTGCGGTTGGCCAGCGACATCTCGCGAATCTGCTCGATGGGATAGTTGTTTACCTCGATGACATTGTCGAGAAAACGCACCGCCCGCTCAACGCAAAGGCGCAGCTTGTCCCAGTCGATCTCACCGTCTGCCACCATGGTGGCCAGGTTGATGGAGCCGAGGTTGCACGATTCGTACGGCAGCAGCGGTTGCTCGCCGCACGGGTTGGTGCTCTCTATCTCACCGATATGGGGGGTGGGGTTGTCGCGGTTGATGCGGTCGAGGAAGATGATGCCCGGTTCGCCGTTGTTCCAGGCCAGATCGACAATGTGATCGAAAACCTTGGCCGCTGCCAATCGGTTGCACACCGCGCCGGTACGCGGATTGATGATGTCGTACTCTTCGTTGTGCTCAACGGCATGCATAAACTCTTCTGTCAGCCCCACCGAGATGTTGAAGTTGTTCAAAGTGGTCTGATCGCGCTTGCACATGATGAAATCCATGATGTCTGGATGATCGACGCGCAGAATGCCCATGTTGGCGCCGCGCCGGGTACCGCCCTGCTTGATGGTTTCGGTGGCGGCGTCAAACACCTTCATAAATGATAACGGCCCGGATGAAACCCCCTTGGTGGACAGCACTACATCGTTGGCCGGACGGATACGGCTGAAGGAGAAGCCGGTGCCGCCGCCGCTTTTGTGGATGAGAGCGGTGTTTTTTATCGCCTCAAAGATGCTCTCCATGGAGTCATCCACCGGCAGGACGAAACAGGCCGACAGTTGGCCGAGTTCGCGCCCGGCGTTCATTAGAGTGGGGGAGTTGGGCATAAATTCCAGCGCGGCCATCATGGCGTAAAATTCCTCTTCCAGTCGGGTACTGTCTGCACCGGCGGTAAATTTTTCCTCTGCCGCGGCGATGGCTTTGGCCACACGGCGAAACATGTTGGCCGGAGTTTCCAGAACCGCGCCGTTTTCATCGCGCCTTAGATAGCGGCGCTGCAGTACGGTGAGGGCGTTGCGAGATAGAGCCGGAATGTCGTTGCTGTTTTTTTCTGTCATGGTATGTTCCTGCCTCGATTATGTGATTATATACTGTATTGTGTGTGCAGCAGTGATGTAAACCACAATATGTTGTATATGTCAACATGATAACGATTATTGGCCGACGCTGTCAGTAGCTTTAATTGCAAGTTGCTATAGCGGGTGGAATAGTGCTACCTTTAGCGCAGTGAGTGTGGTGCGTTGCACCCGGTTTTACCTACCGATCTGTTTCCATCCGTTGCGGGAGAATTATAGCGCCTGTGCAAGACGAATCAGCCATAGTTTATCTGGATAACGCGGCGACCTCTTTTCCCAAGCCTGAGCAGGTGTATCAGAAATACGATGAAGTGGCACGCCACTGTTGCGCCAATCCCGGTCGCGGCGGGCACCGTTTGGCGCAGCGGGCGGCGCAGCATGTTCTCAACGCTCGTCTGGCAGTGGCGCGGCTGTTCAATATTTCCGACTGTGCCCGGGTGGTATTTACCGCCAATGCCACGGAGGCCATCAATATGGCACTGTTTGGCCTGTTGCAGCCCGGCGATGAGGTGGTAACCACCACTATGGAGCACAATGCCGTGGCCCGGCCGCTGTTTGCGTTGCAGCAGCGAGGGGTACGGGTAATCAAGGTGGCTGCCGACAGTACCGGACGGGTTTCTGCCGCTGCGGTGCGCGATGCTTGCGGCAGGGCGACAAAACTGGTGGTGATGAATCACTGCTCCAATGTTACCGGGACGTTGCAGCCGGTGGCAGAGGTGGGGCCGTGGTGTCGTGACAACGGTGTTTTTTTTATGGTGGATGCGGCGCAAAGTGCCGGTGTATTTGCCATAGATGTGCAGCAGATGGCTATCGATCTGCTGGCGGCGCCAGGACACAAGGGTTTGTTTGGCCCGCAGGGTAGCGGTTTTTTGTACGTGGCGCCGTCACTGGAGTTGCAGCCACTCATTTACGGTGGCACCGGCACCCATTCCAGCAGCCTGGAGCAGCCGCAGGAACTGCCGGAGCGATTGGAAAGCGGCACTCTGAATACACCGGCGCTGGCGGCACTGACGGCGGGAGTAGAGTTTGTAACGCAGACGGGAGTTGAGCGGGTGTGTCGGCATGAACAGGCGCTGGTGCGTCAGCTGCGTAACGCGCTGGCCGCCATACCACAGATACAGATGTTTGGTCCCAAGCAGGTGGAAGGGGCGGTGCTGTCGTTTGTGGTGCGTCAGCGTGACAGTGCCGAAATCGCTTTTCTGCTTGATCACCACTACAACATTGCTGTGCGACCCGGCCTGCATTGCAGTGGTGATGCCCACCGCAGTATCGGTACTTTTCCCCATGGAACGGTGCGGGTCAGCCCGGGTTATTTTAATACCAGTGCTGATATTGATTGTCTATCCAGAGCGTTGACTGAGATTGTACGCGGCACAACTTAATCATGGAGACTGATGTTATGGCTAAAATTTTTGTTCTTGATACCAATGTATTGCTGCACGATCCCCAAGCGTATCTTAAGTTTCACGATAACGAGGTATGTATTCCGATTACTGTTATAGAAGAGATAGATACTTTCAAAAAGGATCTCAACGAGATTGGTCGCAATGCCCGTCATGTATCGCGGATGCTCGATGCCATGCGCGACAAAGGCTGCCTTACTGACGGGGTACAGATGGATAACGGCGGTACGTTGCGAGTGCTGCTGTATACTCGCCAGATGAAGGAGAATATCCCGCCGGCACTCAACATCGACCGAGCCGATAATCGTATCCTCGCTCTGGCGGTGGCACTGAACAACAGCGATTCCAAGGTGGTGTTTGTCACCAAGGATACCAACCTGCGTATCAAGGCCAACGCTCTTGGTCTTACCGCAGAAGACTATGAAAACGATAAAGTTTCCATCGAGGAGCTGTACTCCGGCCTGAGTGAGTTGCCCCTGCCATCGAGTGATGTCGACCGCTTTTACGGCCAGGGTTATCTGGAAGCGGAAACGCTGCAGTTGCGTCCCAACCAGTGCGTTACCCTGGTTGACGAGGGCAACACTTCTCATACGGCACTGGCGCGCTACCATGCCGACGAAAAACGGCTGCTGCCGCTGATCAAGATTGGCAAGGAGGGGCTGTGGGGGATCAACGCCCGCAATCGCGAACAGCAGTTCGCCCTCGATCTGTTGCTGGACGACAACATCAAACTGGTGTCGCTGGTGGGCAAGGCCGGTACCGGCAAAACGCTGCTGGCCATTGCTGCCGGACTGCAGAAAGTGGCGGACGAAGGGGCTTACAAGCGCCTGTTGGTGTCGCGGCCGGTGTTCCCCATGGGGCGCGATCTCGGTTTTCTCCCCGGTGATGTGGAGGAAAAACTGGCGCCGTGGATGCAGCCGATATTTGATAATGTTGAGCTGCTGCTGGCCTCGGTGGAGGATCACGGCAAGCATAAACGCGGCTACAAGGAGCTGGTGGATATGGGCATTATGGAGATTGAGCCGCTCACCTATATCCGTGGCCGGTCCATTCCGCGCCAGTATATGATTATCGACGAAGCGCAGAACCTTACTCCCCACGAGATTAAAACCATTGTAACCCGCGCCAGTGAAGGGACCAAAATCGTTCTCACCGGCGATCCGCAGCAGATCGACAATCCGTATATCGATGCTTCCAGCAACGGTCTCGCCTACACGGTGGAAAAGTTCAAGGGGCAGGAGATATCCGGTCATGTAACCTTGAGCCGGGGAGAGCGTTCCGGGTTGGCGGCGCTGGCTGCAGACTTGCTGTAAACCTTTAACTATTTACTGTATCTATTTGATTATATGCTTGTTCTGGCTATAGAGTCTTCGTGCGATGAGACTGCGGCGGCGCTGGTGCGCGACGGTCGCCAGGTGCTTGGCAACGTCATCGCCTCGCAGGTGGATATTCACGCCGAGTACGGTGGTGTTGTGCCGGAACTGGCGGCGCGACAGCATCTGCGCGCCTGTCCGCTGGTGATTGAGCAGGCGTTGCGCCAGGGCGGCGCAACGCTGGAACAGGTGGAAGGGGTGGCGGTAACCTGTGGTCCCGGTCTTATCGGCGCTTTACTGGTGGGAGTATCCACGGCGACGGCGCTGGCTTACGCCCGCAGGGTGCCGCTGGTTGGGGTGCATCACATCGAAGGGCATATTCTGGCGATATTGCTGGAGCAGCGGGTGGAGTTTCCTTTTCTGGCTCTGGCGGTATCCGGCGGACATACCCACTTGTACCGCGTTGATGCCATCGGCAGCTATCAGCTCATCGGCCAAACTCTGGATGATGCTGTCGGCGAGGCCTTTGATAAAGTTGCCAAGATGACCGGGCTGGGTTATCCCGGCGGGCCGGTTATAGACAAGCTGGCGCAGCGCGGTGATGCGCAACGGTTTAAATTTCCCCGCCCCATGCTGCACAAACCGGGGTGCAATTTCAGCTTCAGCGGTATCAAAACGGCAGTGCTAAACCAGGTAAAAAAACTGCCGCAGCCGCTGGACGAACAGACGTTATGTGATATTGCCGCCGGGTTTCAGGCGGCGGCGGTGGAGGTGCTGGTGAGCAAGGCACTGCGCGCTGCGCAGGATAACGATCTGGAGCGGGTTGTTGTCGCCGGGGGAGTGGCGTGCAACAGCGCTTTGCGCCACGAGTGCGAGCGGCGCCTGACGGCCAGAGGCATGGAAGTGTTTTTCCCGTCGCCGCTGCTGTGCGCCGATAACGCCGCCATGTTGGCGGTGGCCGGTAATTATTATCTGGAACATGGCTATACTTCGCCACTTGATCTCAACGCGCGGGCCAACTGGCCGTTACAAACTGTTACCGCCCCGTTGCAGGGGTTGGCGGCGGCAGAGGAGTAGGACGGATGTGGCGACGCTGGGGCTTTATCCGCCAGGGAAAACTGCAATTGCTGCGCCTGTTACGACTGCGGGCGCAGCCGGAGGAAATTGCGCGCGGGTTCGCCCTGGGAATCTTCATCGGCATGACGCCCACCATGGGTGGGCAGATGTTGATAGCGGTATTTTTTGCCCTGATTTTGCGTCAGAACAAGATCGCGGCCGCCATTGCGGTGTGGATTTCCAATCCGGTGACGGCACCGTTTATCTATGGCGTGGAGTACGAGGTGGGGCGGTTATTGCTTGGTGTCGAGCGCGTTGCATTTCCACAACATCTCACTTCTGATGTGTTGACTAAATTCGGTTACGATCTGCTGGTGCCGCTGTGGAGCGGAAGTATTTTGTTTGGCGTGTTATTGGCGCCGGTTTCCTACGCACTGGTGGTACGGTTGCTGCCCAATCTGCGCACCTTGCGTATCACCCGCTGGCCGCGTCGCCAACAGAACGGTAAATAAATTATGCAGACCCATCGGGCGCGTAAGCGTTTTGGCCAGAATTTTCTTTGCGACGGTAACGTGATAGACGCCATTATCGCTGCCGCCGAACTGAACAGTAACGATAACGTTCTTGAGATCGGTCCCGGGCAGGGGGCGCTGACGTTGAAGATGCTGCCACTGGCCGGACGGGTGGATGTGATCGAGATCGACCGTGATCTGGCGCGCCCGTTTGCCGATCTGGATAATTCCCGTTTGCATCTGCACACAGGTGACGCCCTCAAGCTGGACTGGGAGAAGATCCTCGTTGCCGGGGCGGAATACAAGCTGGTGGCCAACCTACCCTATAATATCTCCAGCCAGGTGCTGTTCAAGATGATTCAGCATCGTGACCGTTTCAGCCGCATGGTGCTGATGTTTCAGAAAGAAGTGGCCGACCGCCTGCGTGCCGTGGCTGGTAGTCGTGATTACGGTGCCTTGACCATCTTGTCTCAGCTGTGGTTTGCCGTGAGCAGCGTGGTGGTGGTGCCGCCGACGGCGTTTCGGCCACCGCCCAAGGTAACTTCGGAGGTGTTGTGTTTTACGCGGCGGCGCCAGCCGCTGGTAGCCATCGCCGACGAGGCGTTTTTTCGCCGCGTGGTAAAGGGTGCCTTTGCCCAGCGGCGCAAAACGCTGCGCAACTGTCTGCTCAGCGCCGGTTTTTCCGTTGCGGTGCTGGAAACAGCGGCTACAGATGCCGCCATTGATCTGAAACGGCGCGGGGAAACCCTGACAATAGAAGAATTCGCTTCGCTTGCTGCGGCTCTGCAGCAGGCGATATCTACAGAAAACGAGCCCGATTAAAGGAGTAAAACCAGTGCAAGTACACACAGTTTCGGTCAACGGTACCGCCATCAGCCAGTTCGATTTTATCAATGCCATGCAGAGTTATGCCATGGAGCTGTACCGCAAACCGGCCGATCAGCTCAACGAGGAGGAAACGGAGAAGGTGCAGGAGATCGCCATTGAGCGCATCATCGCCCGTGAGCTGATCTACCAGGGGGCGCTGGCCGAGGGGATTGTCGCCACCGATGAGCAGATTGCGGCGGAAACCGCCAAAGTGCAGGCCAACTTTCCTACCGTGGAAGAGTTCTATGCCACGCTGGAAAAGGCTGGTGTAACTCAGGACGACTACTACCGCATGCTGCGTCAGGATATCTCGGTGAACATGATGACCGATAAAATTTCCCAGGCCCCGGAGCCTGGCGAGGAGGAGAAACGCGAATTTTATGCTGCCCATCCGGACAACATGCGCAAGCCGCGCCAGGTGCGCGCCAGCCATATTCTGGTCAAATGTGTCAGTGACGAGGATCGACCGGCGGCGCTGGAGAAAATCAACGCCATCAAAGAGCAACTGTTGCCGGACGGTTCCAACTTTGCGGAACTGGCCCTAGCCAACTCGGTATGTCCCAGCCGCGAAAAGGGCGGCGATCTTGGTTTCTTTGGTACCGGCTCCATGGTCAAAGAGTTTGAGGAAGCGGCCTTTGCCCTCAAGCCGGGGGAGATCAGCGATGTGGTGCAGACCCCTTTTGGGTACCACCTGATCAAGGTGCACGAATATCAGGAGGAGCAGAAACTTGCCTACGAGGAGGTGGCAGATCAGATCGCCAGTTTTCTCAAAGAGCAGGAAGGAGCCAGAATGCTGTACCGCTGGGTGGAGGAGCGCAAAGAACAGGCGGATATTCAGTTGGTTCCGGTGGAGGAAAAACCGGCTTCTTGCTGAGGGTTGCGTAATTTATGTGTGATGGAGAGCAACTGCGTGCCGATGCAGACGTAACGGTGCTGGCGCGTCTGGCGGCGGCGGAGGATATTGACGCCTGGCTGGTGGGCGGCTGTGTGCGCGATGCATTGCTCGGCGTGGCCGGTAACGATGTCGATGTGGCCTGTGCCCACGGCGTGCGTGATCTGGCCTACGCCTTTGCCGCTGCCGTGGACGGCAGTTGTTTCTCTCTGGATAAGCAGCGCGGATATTTTCGCGTGGTGGGGCGGGCAAGGCGCCAGGTGCAGTTTGATTTCGCCCCACTGCAGGGGCGTGATATCGAGGCCGATCTGCTGCGCCGTGATTTTACCATCAACGCCATGGCTCTGCCCCTTGTTCCCGGCATGGCTGCGCCCCTGTTTGATCCGCTGGGTGGTGTGGATGATCTGCGTCAGCGGCGGTTGCGTATGTGCAGCGGCGCCAGCTTTGTTGAAGACCCGGCGCGAATTCTCAAGGGGATTCGCCATGTGGCGCAATTCGACTTGCGGCCGCAGAATGAAACAGTGGCGGCGTTCGCGCGGTGCGCGCCGCTGCTTAATAATGTCAGTGGCGAACGGCTGCGCGAAGAACTGCGCAAGCTGTTTTCCTGTGATGACATTGCCGTGGCGCTGCGCCATTTGTTCGATAATGGCGTGGCCGCTGCCATGGGGTTGACGGCGGCGGCTGAAACGGTGGTGGCAGCCTGCGCTGCTGTCGATGAGCATTTGCGGCAGATGGTGGCGGCCGCGCCGACTCTGGCCGATGAGGTGCAGCGGCGTTGCGGCGACAGTTTCAGCGTGGCAGCGGCGCTGCGCTTGGCCGCCATGCTGCGTTGCTGCACCGATACCGAAGGAGCGGTGGTCGCGTTTATCCGCCGTCTGCACTGTAAACGTACCCTGGCGCAGTTACTGGAATTCTACGCCAAGGCACCGGCACACCTGGGGCGGCAGTTGGCGCGGCTGGCCTGCGGTGAGCGGGGGCGGCTGCTATGGTTGCAGCACCTGGGTATGCCCCTGCCGGAAGGTTTGTTTGCCCTGTTGCTTACCGCCGATGCGGCGCTGCCCGGTACTGTAGTTGAGTTATATGACGGCTGGAAGCGTTGCGCCGTTGATGGGCGTATAATGCCGCTGCTGTGTGCCGCGTATGTGGAGCAGTACTGCAGCGGTTGCCGCGGCGCCAGTTTAGGTGAGTTCTACCGCCATCTGTTTCAGGCCGAAATCGACGGCACGGTAAGCGATGACGCCCAGGCCAGGGCCTTTTTGCGCCACTGGTGCGAAAGCCGTTGACATAGCGGCGTCATGTTCCCTATAATCCACTGCCGATGCGGGAGTAACTCAGTGGTAGAGTGTCAGCTTCCCAAGCTGAAGGTCGCGGGTTCGAACCCCGTTTCCCGCTCCATAATAAAAAACAGGCACTTAGCTTAATTGCTGAGTGCCTTTTTTTATTGCTAGGAGCCTGTCGGACTTTCCATGCATCGGCTGCAAAACCGTCTGGCCGGTGCATATTTCCGCTCCTTTTCGACCAATAGCTACGGCTATTAGCCTTCAAACGAGCGAAAATCTGTCCTCGACCAGTCGATTTTTCGCTTCGATCCGCAAAGCCCGACAGTCTCCCAGGCAGCTTTTTTACGATGAACGCTGCTGGCGCACATGCTCCAGCAGTACCGCGTTCATCCGTGTCTGCCAGCCCCGTCCCTGGCTTTTGAAAAACTCTACCACTTCGGCATCCAGGCGCAGAGTGGTGGATTGCTTGGTCGGTCTGCGTTGCGGACCACGTACCCGGGGGGGGATGTGCGGGTGAGTTTTGGCCACCGGCTGCATGCGGTCAAACATCTCGTCGCTTACTTCAGCGGTGTCTTCATCGGCGGCAATGGCGGCATTGATGAGCCTGTCTTCCTCTTCAGTGGGTAGAATTATATTTTTTTCGGGCTTCAGCATAACTAAGCGCCTCCCTTCTGTTGGCTTTGCGCAGACTGATAATGCGAATGTTGCCGTTGCGTAAGGTATACACCAGGCAGTAAACACGGTTGTCAATGCAGCTGAGCGCCTGATATCTGGTTTCACCGTAATCGCGGCGGTCGTCGACAGTCTCTATGGCGCTGTCCCATTCAAAATGCCGTGCCAGAGCAAAGTCAACACCGTGCTTGTTGCGGTTGCTGGCGTTTTTGGCGTCATCCCATTCATAGTGCATATTCAGATTGTAGTAACAATGAGGATGCCATGTCAAATTTATTACAGCATATTTCATTCATCTTGACCGCTACCAGCGGCGCAGAGTACCCTGACTTATGTTGTTCAATATCTGTCGTAAGGAATATCCGCCGTAATGCTTGCCAATCTGCAATTCGCGCTGTTGATAACCGCGCCGATTTTCTGTGTTCTTCTTGCCGGGGTGGTGCTGCGTCGTATCGGCTGGATCAGCGATGAATTTGCCAGGGTCGGTGCGAATCTGGTGTTCCGTTTTACTCTGCCGTGTCTGTTGATCGTCAAACTGTCCCGCGCCGATTTCAGCCACAATCTCCACCTTGGCCTTATAGCCTATGCGATTACCGCCACCGTGGTGGTGTTTGTGGTGCTGGATCTATACATCTCGCCGCGGCTGTGCAACAGCGAAGAGCGTGGGGTGTTTGTGCAGGGGGCGTTTCGCGGCAATATGGGCATCATCGGTCTGGCGTTCTGTTTAAGCGCCTTCGGTGATGACGCCATTGCCACCGCTTCCATCTACCTGGCTGCCATGACCACCTTGTTCAATATTCTCGCCGTTATCACCCTTACGCGCCATCAGGGCGATGAGGCGGGCGCGGGGCTGGGGGCGGTGCTGCTGGGGATAGCGAAAAACCCGCTGATTATCGCCATCGCCGTCGGTATCGCTATCTCGGTGCTGCATATAGCCGTGCCGGAAATCATGCTGCGCACCGGCGAATACTTTGCCCGCATGACTCTGCCCTTGGCTCTGCTGTGCGCCGGTGCCTCCATCCGTCTGCGTGAATTTCACTGCGGCGCCACGTTGTACTGGGCCACGTTGGCAAAACTGGTGCTGGTGCCGCTGGTGATAACCGTCGGCGGTGTCATGGTCGGTTTGCGCGGTGAAGAACTGGGTATTCTGTATCTGATGAGCTCGGCACCCACGGCGGCGGCCAGTTATCCCATGGTGGTGGCCTTAGGCGGCAACCGCTACCTCGCCGCCGCTATTATTGCGGCCACATTACTCGGTTCACTGCTGTCTACCACGTTTGGGGTGTTTATCCTCAAAAGTGTGCAGTTGATTTGATTTTTTGACCCTCCAGAGATGACCACATCAATAACTTGCCCTGTATATCTCTGACAGTGCATCGGTTTACAACGTTAGTATTTGTATTGCCATGGCTGATTTAATCTTGGCAGTTATAGTAAAAATGTGCTAGTAGTGATAGTAGGGCTGATTAATTAACCTGTTGCATTAGAAGTATTTCACGTTTGTGGTACTAGGGGTAAGCTGGGGGCGTTAATTATGATGCGCATATTTAAATGGGCGCTGTATTGTGTGTGGCGCTGTTCGTTAATGGTCGTTTTTGCTCTGGGTTTCCTTCTGCCGTCTCTCTGTTTTGCCGATCCGCCCACGGCTGCTACCGAGGTGGGAGATACCGTAACCGATCCTGATACAAACAGCGACGTTATTGTCACCGGTGTTCTGAAACGCTCTGATGATACCGTGTTTGCAGTAACTACCGATTCCGGGCGACTTATATATACCTCTACCAACGTGGGTGATACCTTGCCCGATGATGACGGCAAGGGTGACTGGGAAGTTACCAGCACTACTACCAACAGTTACGGTTACGTTGCCAGTTTTGTTAAATCGCGTGAAGAAGAAGATCCCAATTCCACCTCAACTCCTCCAGACACCATAACCGTTACCAAAATAGTTGATGTTTCTTTCGATTATGATGACAGCAATGTTGTTGATGAAAACGGTGACCCCATAGATCCTAACGGCGATCCGGCTGATCCTGAAGGTGATGATCCGCCGCCACCGGCCAGTGGCAATGTCCACAATATATACATCAACCATCATGGCAAGCATGGCGGTGATGGTCGCGATGGCTATGGCGTACGGGTGTGTATAGCTGGTGTGTGTGCGACTGTTGCTTACGAACCACATCCCGGTGGAGATGGCAAGAAGCCTACTACCCGCAATGTTACCGTGCCGTCGTCAAATCATGCCACCCATATTTCCACTGTCAGTAATGGTTTACCGGGAATCTATATTGTCAATCGTGGCGGCGATGGCGGTGATGGTGGCGATTCTTACGGTAACATTGATGCTGAACACGGCGGAGCCGCCGGTGCCGGCGGCGATATAAATCTTCACGCCGATACCGATATTACGACCAGTGGCTCCAATGGCAGTTGTGGTATCTATGCCCGCAGCAGTGCCGGCAAAGCCGGTGACGGCGGCAGCGGTTATATATGGAGCAGTGGTGGTTACAGCGGTAGAACAGCAGCCGGTGGCAACGTGTACGTGGAGAACGGCAGTAATGGTGCAATCTCCACCAGCGGCAGCTATTCCTACGGTATTTTTGCCCAGAGTATCGGCGGTTCCGCTGGCAACGGCGGTGGCAGCTGGGGGATTGTCGGTGCCGGCGGCAGTTCGCGCAAGGGTGGTAACGGTGGCGGGGCTGAGGTTGTGCACAACGGTTCCATCATTACCACCGGCACCGGTAGTGGTGGTGTGTTTGCCCAGAGCATCGGCGGTGAAGGCGGTGACGGCGGCAGCGGCGGCGGTATTGTCGGCCTTGGTGGTGATGGTTCAGCCGGGGGTGATGCCGGATGCGTTAAAGTTACCACTGGTGTTAATTCCAGCATTGACACCGCTGGCAATGCTGCCAGCGGTATTCTGGCCCAGAGTATCGGTGGCGGCGGTGGTAACGGCGGTGTTGGTGCTGGCATTGTCGGCCTTGGTGCCAGGGGCAGCGGCGGCGGTGATGGTGGCTGCGTGCGTGTCGAGCACAACGGCACCATTGTAACCAGAGGAGACAGTTCGTCCGGCATTATTGCTCAAAGTATCGGTGGCGGCGGTGGCAACGCCGGTCTCGGTGCTGGTATTGTCGGTCTGGGTGCCAAGGGCAGCGGCGGCGGTGACGGAGCTTCGGTGGTAGTTGAAGCCGGTGCTGGCTCTGCCATAACAACGGTGGGGGATTTTTCTCACGGTATACTGGCGCAGAGTATCGGCGGCGGTGGTGGCAGCGGCGGTCTGGGTGCCGGTATGGTTGCCATCGGCAGCAGCGGCGGTGGTGGCGGCGATGGTGGCTCGGTAACGGTTGACAGTTCTGCCAGTATTGAGACGCAGGGAGACTACTCCCGTGCCATGTACGCCCAGAGTATCGGTGGTGGCGGTGGTGCCGGTGGCGGCAGCGGTGGCATAGTTTCCATTGGTGGAACCGGCAGCGGCGGTGGTGACGGCGACTGGGTGAAAATCACCAATCATGGTTTTCTCCACACTTACGGTTTTTGCAGCGGCGGTATCTTTGCCCAGAGTATCGGCGGTGGTGGCGGTAGCGGTGGCGGCAGCGGCGGTCTTGTTTCCCTCGGTGGCGATGGCGATGGCGGCGGCGATGGCAGTTGGGTGACGGTAACCAACAGCGGCCAGATATATACCCACGGTGCACTTTCAGATGCCATTTTCGCTCAGAGTATCGGCGGTGGCGGTGGCAACGGCGCCGGTAGTGGTGGCGGTGTTTCCATTGGCGGTGACGGTAGCGCTGGCGGCAATGGTAGCAATGTGACGGTAACCAACAGTGGCAAAATTAATACTGTTGGTTCTGGTTCACGTGGCATCTTTGCCCAGAGTATAGGTGGCGGTGGCGGCGACGGTTCCGGCAGCGGTGGCCTGGTTTCCCTTGGTGGCGATGGCAGCGGTGGCGGCAACAGTGGCGAGGTGCGGGTTACCAATTCCGGTGATATCTCCACCATGGGTTCATACGCCAGCGCTGTCCATGCCCAGAGCATAGGCGGCGGCGGTGGCTGTGGTTACGGCAGCGGTGGTTTTGTTTCACTGGGCGGTGATGGCAGCGGCGGTGGCAACGGTGGCGGTGTCTTTGTCGACAGCAGCGCTGATCTGATCTCTACTTTGGGATATTATTCCTACGGCATCTTTGCTCAAAGTGTCGGCGGTGGTGGCGGTAGTGGCGCTGGCAGCGGCGGTTTTGTCTCTTTAGGCGGCGCTGGTAGTGGCGGTGGTAGTGGAGCTGATGTAGAAGTGCGCAGTCACAGCGGTGTTATTACCACCGGCGGTAACAGTTCGGCAGCTATCTTTGCTCAGAGCATTGGCGGTGGTGGTGGCAACGGTGCCGGTAGCGGCGGTTTTGTTTCTCTTGGCGGTAACGGCGGTTCTGGTTGCACCAGCGGAGACGTTACTGTGATCAACGATAGCGCCCTGGCTACCAGCGGCGACGATTCCCATGGGATCTTCGCTCAAAGTATAGCCGGTGGCGGTGGTTATGGCGCTGGCAGCGGTGGCGCTGTCTCCCTTGGCGGAGGTGGTGGCGGTGGTGCCGACGCCGGTCAGGTGGAAGTGGGCAACAGTGGTAATATCGTGACTCGTGGCGAGGATTCGGAGGGAATCTTCGCTCAGAGCGTCGGCGGCGGCGGTGGCAGCGGTGGTAGCAGCGGTGGTGCGGTTTCCATCGGTGGTAACGCGGCCAATTCGGCCGATGGTTCCAGTGTTACCGTTAACAACAGCGGTTCTATTTCGACGGAAAAGGACGGTTCCGACGCCATTTTTGCCCAGAGTATCGGTGGCGGTGGCGGAGAGGGGCGCAGTGCCGCCGATCCAGGTTCCAGCGGCGGTGCAGTTTCGTTGGGTGGTAACGCCGGGGTAGGTGGTGACGGTGGCACCGTTACAGTTGCCAGCAGCAGTACTGTTCTTACTACCCGTGGTGACTATGCACGCGGTATTTTTGCCCAGAGCATTGGTGGCGGTGGTGGCGATGGCGCAGGCAGTGGCGGCGCGGTTTCCATCGGTGGTCATGGCGGCGACGGCGGTAATGGTTCCAGCGTAACGGTTACCAGCCTGGCCACGGATATTGCCACCGGCGGCAAATGGTCCGACGCCATTTTTGTCCAGAGCATTGGTGGCGGTGGTGGCGATGGCGCAGGCAGCGGCGGCGCCGTTTCCATCGGTGGAGCTGGTGCCCGCGCCGGGAATGCTGCCGATGTGACCGTTTCCAGCAGCGGCATATTGAGTACCGCCGGTGACTATTCCAACGGTATTCTGGCTCAGAGTATCGGCGGCGGCGGCGGTAACGGTGCCGGTAGCGGCGGCGCTGTCTCCATCGGTGGCCACGGCGGTGGCAGTGGCAATGCCGGTAATGTCAGTGTCAGTCACGGGGATGGAACAGTTGCCGGGAGTATTGCCACCGACGGTTATGCTGCCAACGCTATTTTCGCTCAGAGCGTCGGTGGTGGTGGCGGTGGCGGCAGCAGCAGCGGTGGTGCTGTCTCCATCGGTGGTGGCGGCGGTGGTGCTGCCAACGGCGGCGACGTTACAGTGATCAACTACGACAGCCTGTATACCAAAGGGGTGTTTTCCAACGCTATTTTTGCCCAGAGTATCGGCGGCGGCGGCGGTAGTGCTCCCGATAGTGGCGGTATTCTCACATTTGGCGGCAGTGGTGGCGGAGCCAGTGACGCAGGTGATGTAAGTGTTGAAAATCACGGTTTTATAGAAACCGGTATTGATGGTGATATCGTAATTGATATTCAAGATGTGGCAGTTCCTGTCGGTTCATCCGGGGGCATTTTTGCCCAAAGTGTCGGCGGCGGAGGCGGCAACGGTGGTTGTGTTGGCGGGGCGTTTTTTACCATGGGGGGCAGTGGTGCCGCCGGGGGAGACGGCGGCAGTGTAACCGTCAGCAGCGCAGGCAATATTACCACCCACACCAGCGGTGCCGACGCCATTTTTGCGCAAAGTCTCGGTGGCGGTGGCGGCAGTGGTGGCAGTTCGTCCGCCGGATCGGCCTTTGCCGGTTTTGCTTTGGGCAGTGGCGGCGGTGGTGGCGGCGACGGCGATGATGTCAGTGTCACCGTTGATAAATTTACCCTTGACGGTATTGAATACCTCTCGGCAATTACCACCAATGGTGACTGGTCGCGCGGTATTTTTGCCCAAAGCGTAGGTGGTGGCGGTGGTGACGGAGGTTTTGCCGTACACGGTACGGTGGGTACATTTGCCGCTATTTCTCTGGCTCTTGGCGGCAGTGGCGGTACCAGCGGAGTGGGCAGGGATGTGATAGTTGATTCCAGCTCGGTTATTCGAACCAGTGGTAATGACTCTGGTGGTCTTATCGCCCAGAGTATCGGCGGCGGCGGCGGTGCCGGTGGCTTCGTGGTCGATGGCAGTTTGCAGGTTAATCCCGGTGCAGGTGGTGCCGTAGGTATCGGTATTGGAGGCAGTGGCGGTGACAGCGGTTCTGCAGGTGAGGTCGAGGTAGATTATTCCGGCAGTATAACCACCAGTGGTGATCGCTCTGGCGCCTTGCTGGCTCAGAGTATCGGTGGCGGTGGTGGTTGCGGTGGCTACAGCATTACAGCGTCAGGCAGTGCAGCCGGAGGTGCCAGCGGCGCTGTCAGCGTCGGTATTGGCGGCAGCGGCGGCGGTGGTGGCGATGGTGATAGCGTCAGCGCTGATCTAACGGGCAGCTTTGTCACCAGCGGGGATAAATCCTACGCGGTTATTCTGCAAAGTATAGGCGGTGGCGGCGGTGACGGTGGTTTCGACATCACAGGCGCTGCCTCCGTTGCTGGCGGTGCCAGCGGCGCCATCAGTGTCGGTGTAGGCGGCAGCGGCGGCGGCGGTGGTGATGGTGATGACGTGGCGCTTGACTTCGATGGCGCAATGTCTACCGGCGGCGACGAGTCGGGAGCGTTGCTGGTGCAGAGTGTTGGTGGTGGTGGTGGCAATGGTGGTTTCAACATAAGTGGCGCGGCTAATAGTGCCAGTGTCGCCGGACTATCCACCGGCGTCGGTATCGGTGGCAGTGGTGATATCGGTGGCGATGCCGGCAGCATTACCTGTAATGTTGTCGCACCAATCGATACTGTCGGTTCCGAATCCGACGGTGCCGTGTTCCAGAGCGTGGGCGGTGGCGGCGGCAACGGCGGCTTTTCCATCAATGGATCCATGTCGTTTGTCGGCGGAGCCAGCGCGGCGGTGGTTGTCGGCATCGGCGGTGGCGGTGCTGGCGGCGGAGATGCAGCGGCGCTTACCGCCACGCTTAACAGCAGCCATCTTGTAACCCACGGCTACGGTTCCGACGGTGCCGTGTTCCAGAGTATTGGTGGCGGCGGCGGTAATGGCGGCTTTGTTATAGATGGTTCCCTGGAAACTGGCGCAGTCGGCGGGGCGTTCAGTTTCGGTATTGGCGGTGCCGGTGGCAAGGGGGGCGACGGTGGCGTAGTGGACGCCGGGTTTTCCGGGTTGCTGCAAACTTTCGGTGATAAAGCCAGCGGCGTAGTTATCCAAAGTCTTGGTGGCGGCGGTGGTAACGGTGGTTTCGCCGTGGACGGCTCAGTTTCAGTTACCGCTGCCACCGGCGGCGCCATATCTGTGGGCATCGGTGGTGCCGGTGGCGGTGGTGGTACTGGCGCCGATGTCAGTGCCAATGTCAGCGGCGGCGTTGCCACTGCTGGTGACAAGGCCGGCGGAATTGCCGTGCAGAGTATCGGCGGCGGTGGTGGCAACGGCGGGTTCAATGTAACCGGCAACCTGTCATTGTCCGCTGCAGGTGTGTTTGGCGGCGGCGTTGGGGTCGGCATCGGCGGTTTTGGCGGCGATGGCGGTAAGTCCGGCAATGTCGATGCTACGTTGACCTCAGTGGTAAACACCGGCGGTGACGACTCCAGTGCAGTTGTGGTGCAGAGCCTCGGTGGTGGCGGCGGCAACGGAGCGTTCAGCATAGATGGCTCGCTGTCGTGGAGCAGTGCCAGCGGCGGGGCAATAACTGTAGGGATAGGTGGTTTCGGTGGAGATGGCGGTACAGCCGGAGCCGTAACAGCCACCGTCAGCGGCAACAAAACAACCGCTGGCAACCGATCTGGCGCGGTAGCGGTACAGAGTATCGGCGGCGGCGGCGGCAACGGCGGCTTTACTGTGGGCGGTAGTGTATCCGGCTCTTGTGTGAACAGTGCTGCTGTCGGTGTCGGTATCGGCGGCTTTGGCGGTGGTGGCGGTGCTGCCGATACGGTTCACGCCGATATCAGCGGCGTTCTGACCACTGGCGGTGACGATTCCGGAGCGTTGCTGGTACAGAGTGTTGGCGGCGGCGGCGGTAACGGCGGCTTTTCCGTTGCTGGAGCTATTTCCGGTGCTGGCGCAGCCAGCGGGGCCGTTACTGTAGGCGTCGGTGGTTTTGGTGGCGATGGTGGTAGCGGTGCCGATGTGTACACAAAAGCACAATCCGATGTAGTTACCAGCGGCGACCGCTCCATCGGGATGATGGTACAGAGTATCGGCGGCGGCGGCGGCAACGGCGGCTTTACTGTCGATGGTTCTGTATCACTTGCCGGTGTTCTCAGTGGCGCGGTGGGCGTTGGCGTTGGCGGTTTTGGCGGTGATGGCGGCTATGCCAGCGATATAACAGCACTGCTCTATGGCGATCTCGCTACTGTCGGGCGGGAGTCAGGCGCCGTGCTGGTACAGAGTATCGGCGGTGGCGGCGGTAACGGTGGTTTCAGCATTGCCGGTGGCGGTTCCGGGGCCATAATCGGCAGTGGTTCCATTATGACCGGTATCGGTGGTTTTGGCGGCGATGGCGGTAATTCCGGTGCCGTAATCGCCACCGTCGACGGGACGAAAAATACCGTTGGCAACAATTCCACCGCAGTAACGGTGCAGAGTATTGGCGGCGGCGGCGGCAACGGCGGCTTTACTGTCGATGGCGGTATTTCAGCCGCTGGAGTAGCCAGTGGCGCGGTAAATGTCGGCATCGGCGGTTTTGGCGGCGATGGCGGCAACAGTGGCGACGTAACTGCCACGATAACAGGCGACAGCGAAACTGTCGGCAGCGAATCGGGCGCGGTACTGGTGCAGAGTATCGGCGGTGGTGGCGGCAACGGCGGATTCAGTGTTGCCGGCGGCGGATCCATCGCTGTCAATATGTACGAAATAGGCTCATACAGCGGCGCTGTGAGCGTTGGCGTCGGTGGTTTTGGCGGCGGTGGTGGTGATGGCGCGGCGGTGGATGCAACTGTTACCGGCAATATGCTCACCTGGGGTCACGATTCCACGGCGATACAGGTACAAAGTATCGGCGGCGGTGGTGGCAACGGCGGTTTTACCGTCGATGGCGCCATCTCCGGCGGAGGCTATGCCAGTGGCGCGGCCGGGGTTGGCGTAGGTGGCTTCGGCGGCGGCGGTGGCGACGGCGCGACAACCAGTGCCACAGTAACCGGTGACGTCGAAACCAAGGGAGCTAATTCCGGCGCCGTACTGGTGCAAAGCGTCGGCGGCGGTGGTGGCAACGGCGGTTTCAGTATTGCCGGTGCGGTATCGGCATCGGTGTACGCCAGTGCTGGTGTCGGGGTGGGCGTAGGTGGTTTTGGCGGCGATGGCGGTGATGGCGCGCAGGTAACCGCTGACGTCAGCGGCAATATGCTCACCTGGGAACACGATGCAGACGCAATAGTCGTTCAGAGTCTTGGCGGCGGCGGCGGCAATGGTGGTTTTACCATAGATGGTGCTATCTCCGCTGCTGGATACGGTAGTGGCGGTGCCGGAGTTGGAGTCGGCGGTTTCGGCGGCGGCGGTGGTGATGCCGCGGCGGTGTCAGCCACATATAGCGGTGATGTAAGTACCAAGGGTGAAGATTCCAGTGCCGTGCTGGTTCAGAGTGTCGGTGGCGGCGGCGGTAACGGCGGTTTCAGCATCGCCGGTGCCATCTCTGCGGCCGGAGAGGCCAGCGGCAGCGCCGGAGTCGGCATCGGCGGTTTTGGCGGCGATGGCGGCGGCGCCGGGGCGGTAGCAGCTACAATCAGTGGTCAAAAATATACCGTCGGTAATGAATCGACTGCAGTGGTTGTCCAGAGTATCGGCGGTGGTGGCGGTAACGGTGGTTTTACCATCGATGGTGCCATCTCTGCGGCTGGAGAGGCCAGCGGCAGCGCGGGAGTCGGCATCGGCGGTTTTGGTGGCGATGGCGGTGATGGTGAGGAAGTAAGCGCGACAATAGACGGTTATATGCATACCTCCGGCGACGATTCCGGCGCGGTACTGGTACAGAGCTTAGGCGGTGGCGGCGGTAATGGCGGCTTCAGTATCGGAGGCGGTGTTTCCGGTGCTGGCGAAGCCAGCGGTGCTGTTGGCTTCGGCTTGGGTGGTTTTGGCGGCGGCGGTGGTCGCAGCGCGGGGGTTAGCGCAGCAATAACCGATGACAAAGCAACCCTTGGTGACAGGTCGACAGCAGTAGTTGTCCAGAGCATCGGTGGCGGCGGCGGCAATGGTGGCTTCAGTGTCACCGGCGGTATTTCCGGTGCTGGTGAGGGTAGCGGTGCCGTCGGTGCCGGTATCGGTGGCTTTGGCGGTTACGGTGGTGATGGCGGTGTAGTAGATGCCACGGTATCCGGTATAATGCTGACCAAGGGTGATGAGTCTGGCGCCGTACTGGTGCAAAGCCTTGGCGGTGGCGGTGGTAACGGCGGTTTTACCATCTCAGGCGGTGTCTCCGGCGCGGGTGAAGGTAGCGGTGCTGTTGGCTTCGGTCTGGGTGGTTTCGGTGGCGGCGGCGGTATGGGTAAAAGTGTAACCGCAGCAGTTAGCGGCAAAAAGACCACCACAGGCAATAAATCGACGGCGGTAATTGTCCAGAGCATCGGTGGTGGTGGCGGCAATGGCGGCTTCAGTGTCACCGGCAGTATTTCCGGTGCCGGTGAGGGTAGCGGTGGCGCTGGTATCGGTATCGGCGGTTTCGGCGGTTCCGGTGGCAGCGGTGGTGATGTTAGCGCCACCATCAGCGGTGAGATGAACACGCTGGGCGGTGAGTCCGGCGCGGTGCTGATACAAAGTCTGGGCGGCGGTGGCGGTAACGGTGGTTTTACCGTCTCCGGATCGTTGTCCGGTTCCGGTTCGTACAGTGGTGCTGTCGGTTTCGGTCTGGGTGGTTTTGGTGGTTACGGTGGTACCGGTGGCAACGTGACTGCCACTGTCAGTGATGTGAAAACCACCTATGGCAGCAAATCCACTGCAGTAATTGTCCAGAGTCTTGGCGGCGGCGGTGGCAATGGCGGCTTCAGCGTCGGTGGTGATATCTCCGGCAGCAGCAGCGCCAGCGGCGGTATCGGTGTCGGTATCGGTGGTTTTGGTGGTAGTGGCGGCGCCTCCGGCAACGTTGATGCCACCATCAGCGGTATTATCAGAACATTTGGCGGCGCGGCGGGCGCAGTGCTGGTACAAAGTATCGGCGGTGGCGGCGGTAACGGCGGTTTCGCCGTGGCTGGTTCTGTCTCCGGCAGTGGCAGTAACAGCGGTTCCATCGGTTTTGGGCTGGGTGGCTTCGGTGGCGATGGCGGCAGCGCCGGTTCCGTCGATGCGGTAGTAAGTGATGACAAATCCACCTACGGCGATGATTCGGCAGCCGTCGTGGTCCAGAGCATTGGCGGCGGTGGCGGCGGCGGTGGTTTCAGCATCAGCGGCAGTCTGTCAGCATCCGGCAGTAACAGCGGTTCTATTGGCGCCGGTCTGGGTGGTTTCGGCGGCGGTGGCGGCGGTGCCGGTGCGGTGGACGCTACTGTTACCGGAACGGTGCGCACCAATGGTGACCGTTCCGACGCAGTGCTTGTCCAGAGCCTTGGCGGCGGTGGCGGCAGTGGCGGCTTCAGCGTTGGCGGTTCGTTTTCCGCTTCAAGCAGTAAGAGCGGTTCCGTTGGTGCCGGTCTGGGCGGCTTCGGCGGTGGCGGTGGTGATGGTGCTGCTGTTGACGCCGCCGTCAGTGGCGACAAAGTGACCTACGGCGATGAATCATTGGCGGTGGTAATTCAGAGCCTTGGCGGCGGTGGCGGCAATGGCGGTTTCAATGTTGCCGGAGCGTTTTCCGCCTCCGGTGGCGGTAGTGGTGCCGTTGGTGCCGGTCTGGGCGGCTTCGGCGGCGCTGGTGGTAGAGGTGATGATGTCAGCGCCGATATCGATGGAGATATGGCCACCTGCGGTAATGACTCCGGGGTAATACTGGTGCAGAGCCTTGGCGGCGGCGGTGGTAACGGTGGTTTCAATGTCACCGCTGGCCTCTCTGCTTCATCATCCAACAATGGCTCTGTCGGTGCCGGACTCGGCGGTTTCGGTGGCGGCGGTGGGGACGCCGGTGCTGTCATCTCGCATGTAGACGGCAATCTGAACAGTATTGGTTACAACTCGTCTGCCGTTATCGTACAGAGCGTTGGCGGCGGCGGTGGTAACGGTGGTGTCAATGTTTCCGCCTCAGCATCCCTGTCCACCAGCAATGGCGGTTCGGTGGCTGCCGGACTCGGCGGTTTTGGTGGCAGCGGCGGTGATGGCGGTGATGTAAGCGCCGCCATGCTCAGCGGAATTATCAATACTCTCGGCGCTGATTCCTGCGGTTTCCTGGCGCAAAGCCTGGGTGGCGGCGGTGGCAACGGTGGTGTCAACGTATCTGGTACCTTCAATCTCAGCACCGGTGGTAACGGTGGCGCTGTCGGTCTCGGTGTTGGTGGTTTCGGCGGTGGTGGCGGCAATGGTGGCAATGTCTCTATGAGCCGTTGCGGGGATACTGTGACCCGTGGTGACAGCTCCACCGCTCTGGCAGCGCAGAGTATCGGCGGCGGTGGCGGCAACGGTGGTGTCAATGTGACCGGAGCGGTTAATATCGCCACCAGTGGCAACGGTGGTTCAGCGGCATTGGGTCTGGGTGGTTTCGGTGGCAGCGGCGGTAACTCCGGCGATGTGGAGGCGCTTCTCGACGGTGTTGTTATCACTGGAAACTCCGGTTTCGGTAGTGGGGCTGATTCCGTCGGTGTGCTGGCGCAAAGTATCGCTGGCAGTGGTGGTAACGGCGGCGTAAATGTCGCCGGCGATGTGGCGATAGCCATGAGCGGTAAGAATGTAGCTGCCAGCGTTGGTGTCGGCGGTTTTGGCGGCGGTGGCGGCGATGCCGGTGCGGTGTCGCTGACATACACCGGTCAGGTGACTACCTTCGGCACCAATGCCCACGGCGTGCTGGCGCAGAGCCTGGGCGGCGGTGGCGGCAACGGTGGTGTCAATGTGGCAGGTGCGCTGGGCTTTACCAACTCCAACGATTTTACCGCCGGTGTCGGTGTCGGCGGTTTTGGCGGCGACGGCGGCAACGGTGGTGCGGTAACGGCGCGTGTGACGGGTGATGTTGTGGTAAGTGGCGTTGTCAACAGAACCGAAATCGATCCCGTCAGCGGTGAGAGCCATACATACAAGGATGATGGCTCCAGCGCCATCGTGGCACAAAGTATCGGTGGCGGCGGCGGCAACGGTGGTGTCAATGTGACTGGCGGCGTCAATATTTCTACTTCGTCCTCCTCCAGTGGTGCCGGTCTCACTGTTGGCGTAGGTGGTTTTGGTGGCGATGGCGGCAGTGGCGGTGATGTATTACTGACGGTAAATAACAACAATACCAAGGCGGTGGGCGACAACCGCGCCGCAATTCTGGCGCAGAGTGTTGGTGGCGGTGGAGGTAACGGCGCTGTCAATGTAACCGGCGGCGTTAGTACCGGCGGTACTTTTGCCTGCGGTGTCGGCGGTTTTGGTGGCGATGGCGGCAGCGGCGATACCGTAACCCTGCATGCTCAGACAAATGTGGTTTCCAACGGAGACTACAGTGCCGGTGTGCAGGCGCAGAGTATTGGCGGCGGTGGCGGCAATGGCGCCATCAATGTAAGCGGAACGTTGACTGCCAGGGGTTCTGGTACGCTGCCGACGTTTACCTGCGGAATCGGTGGTTACGGCGGCAGTGGCAATACCAGTGGTGACGTGGAGGTCGATTATGTCGGCGCAACAGTTACCAGTGGCGACTGGAGCCATGCCCTGCTGGCGCAGAGTATCGGCGGTGGTGGTGGCAGCGGTGCTCTTAATGTTTCCGCCGGAGTGAACCTGAACGGCAAGGAAGGTGCCAGCCCCAGCGGTTTTTCTGCCGTACTCGGAGTTGGTGGCAGTGGCGGTGATGGTGCCGATAGCGGTGATGTGTCGGTGTACAGTTCCGGCACGATGAAGGTGGAAGGTGATAATGCCCGCGGTCTGCTGGCGCAGAGTATCGGCGGTGGCGGCGGCACCGGCGGCTTTAACGTCAGCGTTGATATAGCACGCAGCTCGGCGCCGATTAATGTCGGTGTCGGCGGTAGCGGTGGTGCCGGTGGCAACGCCGGCAGTGTAGCAGTTCACCGTGGTCACGCTAATCACTACGCCGGAGAAATCAGCACCGACGGCAGTGGCGCCACCGGTTTGGAGGCGTCCAGTATCGGCGGTGGCGGCGGCGACGCCGGAGCCAACTTCATGTTCACGTTCAGCAATGCCCCTGCGGGATCCAGTGCCTATGCTCTGGAGCTCGGTATCGGTGGCAGCGGTGGTGCCTCCGGTAACGGTGATGATGTCAGCGTAGCCGACTACAACAAAATTACCACCAGCGGAGGTAACGCCCACGGTCTGCTGGCGCAGAGTATCGGTGGCGGCGGCGGTAACGCCAATCTTAACGTCGGTTTCGGCTGGCTGCCCAACAATAAAACAGCCAAAATTACCATCGGCGGCGGTGTTGGTGATGGTGGCCAGGGTGGTGAGGTCGATGTGCATCATCACGGTGATATCACCACCGATGGCAACAACTCTGCCGGTATTATCGCCCAGAGTATCGGCGGCGGCGGCGGCAATGCTGGCTTCGATCTGATTTTTAACAAAAGCAGTGGCGGTGCCGTTGCCCTCGGTCTGGGGCGCAAGGGCGGTACCGGCGGCGCTGGCGGTGGCGTGGTGTTGGAATCCAGCGGTGCTATTAATACCAGCGGTGCCAACAGTTACGGCCTGCTGGCGCAAAGTGTCGGTAACGGTGGTGGCAACAGTTCGGTAAATAGTGCCGGTGTCACTATGCCCGCCAGTGAAAGTGGTGAGAAAAACGGCAGTGTCGCCCTCGGCATCGAAGGGGGCGAAGGCGGCAGCGGCGGTGAAGTACAACTGCTGGCGTTCGGCAGCATTACCACCGCGGGCACCAAAGCGCACGGAGCGTTTGCACAAAGTGTCGGCGGCGGTGGCGGCAACGGCGGTAACGCCTCTACTGTCGGTCTTACCTCGCCCAATGTCGGCGTTGCCCTGGGCGGCGAAGGCGGCATCGGAGCGGCTGGCGGCAGGGTCGACCTTTTCAACGCGGCGACGGTAACCGTAGGTGGTGACCATGCCGTTGCATTGCTGGCTCAGAGTATCGGCGGCGGTGGCGGTAACGGCGGTAACGCCTTTAGTGGTGGCTTAAAAACCGCTGGCAGTGGTGCGCAGGTTGCTGTTGGCGGCAGCGGCGGCATCGGTGCCACCGGCGGCAGGGTTGATGTTGTCAACGAAGCACTGCTGCAGGCATTCGGAGAACGCGGCCACGGCATAGTTGCCCAGAGTATTGGCGGCGGTGGCGGCAATGGCGGCACCGTTGTCAATGGCAACCTGAATATGGGGTCATCCGATGCCACCAGAATGTTTGTCTCCGTCGGTGGTGACGGCGGCGAAGGCGGTAGCAGCGATGATGTCCAGGTAGATAACCTGGGCGGTATCAGAACTGTCGGCACGGAAGGGATGGGAATTTTTGCCCAGAGTATCGGCGGTGGCGGCGGTAACGGTCGCACCGTTGTTACCGGCTCTGTAACTACTGCCGGCGGCGGGAATACCATCGGTGTTTCAGTCGGTGGCAGTGGTGGTGTCGGTGGTAGTGCCGGCGACGTAGTGGTTAAAAATAGCGGTCAGAGCGCACTTAGTGGCATCACCACCACCGGCGAAGGCGCTCACGGTATCTTTGCCCTTAGTCTCGGTGGTGGCGGCGGTGACGGTAGCATGGTGATAACTGCAACTGGAGCAGTCTCCAAAGGGGCGAAAGGTCCGTCCAGCGCCCTGGCGCTCAGCGTCGGTGGCAGCGGCGGCAGCGGCGGCAGCGGCGGCGATGTTACTGTGGACAATTCCAGCAGCATCGTCACCAGAGGGAAAAAAGCCCACGGTATCGTGGCCGAGAGCATCGGTGGCGGCGGTGGCAACGGCGGTTTGGCCATTTCGGGTAATCTGGCGTTTTACAAAGCAGACAGCAACGGGCTGAACAGCGCTGTCGCCGTCGGAGGTCACGGCGGTGATGGCAACCGTGCCGGTGATGTGCTGGTAAACAATTCCGGTGTAATAGAAACCAATGATGATAATTCCTACGGCATTTTGGCTCAGAGTGTCGGTGGCGGTGGCGGTAACGGTGCCACCGCGATAGCGGTGTCGGTTGACCCCACGTTATCCAACGGGTTGAGCTCACAGACGGCACTGATGAGCGTCGGTGTCGGTGGTTTCGGTGGTGATGGCGCCGATGCCGGTGACGTAGAAGTAAACCACACCGGCCTGATAACCACCAATGGCGACAACTGTTACGGCATTTATGCGCAAAGTGTCGGCGGTGGCGGTGGCAGGTCACAATTTGCTATCTCCAGCCCTTATTGGATGGTGGCGGACATGATGTTTACCACGCTGCTCGGCGGTACTGACAACGGTAGCTGCGGCAAGGTAACCGTCAATAACAATGGCACCATTGTTACTAACGGCAGTAACAGTAAAGCGGTATTCAGCCAGGCGGTCAACGGCGGCGGCGGTGACGTTGATGTATTTCTCGATGTCAGCAAGGATGCCAGCAGTCTTGATCAGAATGTTGTCGATATCGACGAGGTCAACTCGGTGGTTGAAAACATTGTCTCCTGGGTAAAAGGGGTATTTGGCCTCGGTGGTGAAGATAGTGATGACAACTCCGGCAGTGATGTGGAGGGTAAACATGCCGGTAATGTCGCTACTGCAGGCGATAACTCAGCGGCCATTACCAGTCAGAGCATCGGCGGTGGCGGCGGTAATCTCAACCTAGGGGTCAAGGAACGCCAGAGTGGCAAACTGGCTATGGATTTCACTCTGGGAGGCAAAAACAGCAGCAACAACGGCGGTGGCACAGTGACAATGAGTCATCAAGGTTCCACCAGCACCAGAGGAGAAGATTCGCAGGGGGTCAGTGTTCAAAGTATCGGCGGCGGTGGCGGTAGCGTGCATGGTCAGGTTGCCAAAATCCAGGTCGATTCACAACCAACTGGTGTCAGCAAGGCTGATGTGGCGTTAGGCAGCGATGGCGGTGCGGCGTTGTCCGGCGGTCGTGTCGCCCTCGATATGATGGGCTCCATTGTAGCGCGTGGCGATCGTTCGCAGGGGATTATGGTGCAAAGCATCGGCGCCGGTGGGGGTGATGCCCGCCTTATCGGATTTGATAGCAACACGGTTACTCTGGGCGGTATAAATGGTGCCAGCGGTAATGGTGGGGATATCGCCATTGTTAACAATGGCAACATTGTTACTAACGGTATGTACGGGCATGGGATACTGCTGCAGTCCATCGGCGGTGGCGGTGGAGCTGTGTTCAGCACTACAGCGCCGCAGTTGTTACTGAGCACTGCCAACAGTGGCAGCGGTGGCAGGGTAATCCTTAATCAGACTGGCTCCATTGTTACCTATGGTGCCGGTGCAGGCGGTGTGCTGGTGCAGAGTCTTGGCGGCGGTGGCGGCATTGTCAACGATCTGTTTGTCGGCAGTGCCGGTGGCAGTGGTGACGGCAGCGATGTAAAACTCACCCTGGCCGGTAGTGTCGCTACTTTTGGTGCCGGGGCTGATGCGATTTTCGCCCAGAGTCAGTCACGTCGCGGCAGGGCTGGCAATCTCGATGTAAGTGTCTATGGTTCTGCTGTTACAGCGGGTAATTATTCCGACGCCATTCATCTCGATAGCAGCGGAGCCGTCGCCGCCGGTGACGTCAAGGTGCTCACCGGCGCTGTGGCAACCAGCGGCGCAGGTGCTCGCGGTATCTATGCCAGCAGCAATGCCGGCATAGGCTTCGGCGGTATAATAGATGTACTGGCACGCGGCGATGTATGGACCGAAGGCGACAACGCCACCGGTATCTATGTATCCAGTACCGGTTACAGCGGTTCCGGCGCCCTCAATGTCCATGGACGGGGTCGGGTGGTAACCTTTGGCGATAACTCCCGTGGTGTTTTTGCCAGCAGCGATGGCGGCAATCATTCCGGCGCGCCAGTTGATGTGGATATCAATGGTGACAGCTACACCCGTGGCAATGATTCCGATGCCATCTACGCATTGAGCAAAGGTTCTCAAGCTGCCAGTGACGTCCACGTAGACAGCGGTGCCATCACTACCGAGGGTGATCGTTCGCGCGCTATCTTTGCTAGCAGTGATGCTGGCAGCGGCGTAGGCGGCAGCGTGGATGTGGCGGTTTCCGGCAGCATCTGGAGCGCAGGAGAGTTTGCCGACGGAATTTACGCACAAAGTATCGGTCGAGCCGGTGCTGGCACCGTTACGGTACACAGCACGGCGGATATCACCACCCACGGCTTTACCTCCCGCGGTATAATGGCGCTGAGCACTGGCGATAAAGCTGGCCGCGTCGACGTGGACGCCACCGGAGTTACCGCCAGTGCCGGTGACTATGCTGATGCCATTTACGCCGCCAGCAGCGGCGTCTCGGCGGCCGAGTCGGTACGCGTGAGCAGCGGCGGCGCCGTCACTCTGGGTGATTTCGCCCGCGGTATCTGCGCAATCAGCGATGCCGGTAACGGCAGTGGTGGAATAATAGATGTTCTCACCGGCGGCGATGTATGGACCGAAGGCGACAACGCCACCGGTATCTATGTCGCCAGCAGCGGCCTTGGTGGCGCCGGAGCGTTAAATGTGGCAGCCGCTGCTCGGGTGGTGACATTCGGTGATGACTCCAGCGCTGTTTATGCCGTCAGCGACGGTGGAAAGCATCGGGGAGCGGATATCAATGTCGCCGTCAGCGGTATTATGCAGACCGCCGGTGTCAATGCCGATGCGATCCACACCGATAGTAGTGGTTTGGATGCGGCAGGCGCGGTTAAAGTCGCCACCGCTTCCATTACCACGCTCGGTGAGCGTTCCCGCGCCATTTATGCCCGCAGTGATGGCGGCAGCGGCAGCGGTGGCGTTGTCGATGTTGCCGCCGCTGGCAGCATCTGGAGCGCAGGAGAGTTTGCCGACGGTATCTATGTGCAAAGTGTCGGTCGCAACAGTGGTGGTGCCGTCAAAGCCGCCATAACTGGCGATATCACCGCCCTGGGAACCGCTTCCCGCGGGGTGGTGGCTCTCAGCAGTGGCGATAGAGCTGCAGACGTATCTGTCGTTACAGCAGGTAAAACCCAGACACAGGGTGAGTCGGCGTCGGCGATCAGCGCCATCAGCAACGGTAGATATGTAGCAGGTTCGGTTACTGTCAACAGCGGCGCAGTAGTTACCCTTGGTGATTATTCCGCTGCTATTGACGCCATGAGTATTGGTGGCCATGGCGTTGGTGGGCGGGTAGATGTTGTCAACAGCGCTGGCATCTACACCAGCGGCGCCAATTCCAGCGCTGTCAGCGCTGTCAGCCGTGGCGCCCAGAGTGCGCGACAGGTAACGGTGGCCAGCGGCGGTATTGTTACCGAAGGCGATTACTCACGTGGCATCTACGCTGTAAGCGACGGCATGAACAACCTTGCCAGCGCAGTTACCGTTGATGTCGCTGGTGATATCTGGAGCGAAGGAGAGTTTGCCGACGGTATCTATGCTGTCAGCAGCGCAGCCGCCGCCAGCGCTGCCGTGCATGTCAATACGGCAGAACAGGTGGTAACCTTGGGTGATAGAGCCAGTGGCATAAGTGCCATAAGCCGAGGTGGATCCAGTGGCACGGTGGATGTTTCTGCCGCGGATGTGGTGCATACCGAAGGTTCCGGCGCCGGTGCAATCATTGCCACCAGCGTCGGCGGTCGCAGCAGCGCTGCGGTACAAGTACGCAGCCACGGTGCCGAAACACTCGGCAGCGAATCCGATGCCATTCACGCTGTCAGCAGTTCTGCTCGTGGCAGTGGTGGCGATATAACTATAAGCAACAACGCTACGGTTTATACCGGCGCCGACAACTCGCGCGCTATTTACGCCGCCAGCAGCGGCGCATACGACGGTGGCGCCATTCTGCTTTCCACCGTTGGCGATGTAATTACCCGCGGAAGCAATTCGGTTGGATTATATGCTCGCAGCGATGGCGGCAATGGCAGCGGCGGCGTGGTGTCATTGTACTCCGAAGGTCTGCTCAGAACCGAAGGAGACAACTCCAACGCTGTGGATGCGCGCAGCCTGGGCGCCGCCGGTGGCGGCGCGGTAACCGTTGAACACAATGGTGACATTGTAACTATGGGGGATAACTCTTGCGGCATCTTTGCCCAGAGCGATCCCGTACAGGACAATGCCGACACGGTAACGGTACGCGTCAGCGGCGATACAGTTACCACCGGCAGCGGCGCTGATGCCATCTTTGCCCGGAGCATCGGTGGCGGCGGCAGTGGCGATGTGCAGATAACCAGCAGGGCCGGTGCCTATACCAGTGGCGCTGGCGCGCGTGCTGTTGTCGCCTCAAGTCGCAGTGCCAACGGTGCGGCCGGAAATATAACCGTCGATACCGCCGACGCGGTATGGACCGAAGGTGCCGCCGCTCATGCAGTGCTGGCGCAGGCTCAAGGTGCCAGCGGCGCCGGACTTGTAACAGTCAATCTGCATGGCAATGTCAACAGCAGCGGTATCGGCGCCGATGGGGTACGCGCCATCAGTGACGGTGGCGTTGGCAGCAGTGGCGGCGTCAATATCACTGCCGCCGGTGATATTATGGCTACCGGCAGCGGCAGTAACGCCATTTACTGTGCCAGTTACGCAGCCGCCAGCGGCAGTATCAATATCACCCTCAACGGTGCCCTGGTCGCCGGTGGCGATAACGGTGGCAGCGGCGTGGTCATGCTTGGCGGCAAAGATAACGTGCTGGTCAACAACGCCATTATTACCACCGTGGCTGGTGTCAGCGGCTCAGCCGTGTCAAGTGGTGACGGCAACGATACCATCTATAACAACAACGCCATTATCGGTGATATCAGCCTCGGTGGCGGTAGCAACCATCTGATCAACGGTGACAAGGGCTATGTGGTCAGCGGTGGCGATATTGATCTTGGTGCCGGTGGCAGCATGGAAAACGGTGGTGTCATCTCTCCGGGTGGTGTTGACGGAATTCATACCACCGGCATAGGTGGCGATTATGTCCAGAAAAGCTCGGGCCGCTACGAAATAGACGTAGATTTCGACGGCAATCACAGCGATAAAATTGCGGTGGATGGCGTTGCCGATGTGGCCGGTACCGTGCAGTTGTTTACCCATAATCCTCAGAAGCTTCTGCCGGGTCGATATGCGTTGCCAATTATAACGGCAACAGCCGGGCTCAATACCGGAGTCGTGGATCTGGACGTTGCCCCTTCGGCAGTGGTTGACTACTCCCTGCATAACAATGCCGGGCGCAGCCTTGATCTCAATCTTGATATCGACTTTTCACCGCCGGGTCTCAGCGCCGGTCAGGCAGTTATCGGCGATTATTTCAATGCGGTACAGAGTGCCGGTGGCACCACGGCAGTAGAGCCCTACGTGGTGCATCTGTTCAATCAGGCGGATAGCGCCGCGCTGGCAGCTATCTACGAACCGCTGTTTCCCGATTTTTACGATCACTTTACCCGTGCCACCATCGACACGGTAAAACAGGCGCAAACGCCGTTGCAAAGCCGTATGAATACCCTGCGCCATCTGGGGCATGTTCCCGTAAGCCTGAGGCGCAGCGCTCACTATTCTGGTACCACGCCGCAGCTGTCAGCCGCGTTTTCCGCCGCTGGCAATGGCGCTGGCAGCCAGGAACCGCCGCACTACGGCATGTGGCTCACCGCCACCGGTCTGTGGGGTGATCAGGACGGCAGCAGTTCATACGGAGGCTACAAATACGATACATTTGGCGTCGTCGGCGGCATGGATGCCATGATAAACAACCGCTATATCGTCGGCTTCTCCTTTGCCAAAACCAGAACCGATCTCGACACCGACGGCCATGACGGCAGTGGCGATATCGACAACAGCCAGTTCTCGCTATATGCCTGCCGGTTTGAGGATCACTTCTATATCGACGCCACATTGACATACGGCCGCCACCGTTACGACAGCAGTCGCGACATGGAGGTGTTCCACACCATGCGCCATACCAGCAGCGACCACAAAGGCTACAGTTGGAGCGGTAGCGCCGAGTTTGGTTACAACCTCAATCTGGCTACCTGGCAGGTGCAACCGTTTGTCGCGTTACGCTATGTTGATGTTGAGGAGGACAGCTACGCCGAGCGCGGCGGCGGTGATTACAACCTGCTGGTGGATGAGCGTAGCAGCCAGGCACTGTATTCCGATATTGGTATTCGCCTGAGCGGTGATTTCCCCGTGGCGGCGGGAACACTGGTGCCGCAGTTTACACTGGCGTGGGATCATGATTACCATATCGACGACAATCCGCTGGATGCCTCCTTTGCCGTGGCACCGCAGAGCAGTTTCAGCCTCGATAGTCAGGATGTGGACAGAGACGGGGTCAAAGTTGGCGCTGGCATCTCCTTTATCGGCGCTGGCGGCGTAAGCACCTCGCTGCGTTACGACGCCATCTGGCGTAACGATTACACCAGCCACGCCATTCTCGGCGAGCTGAATATGCGTTTTTAAACCACAGCCGGGAGTGTGTCGGACTTTACGGATCGAAGCGAAAATCGACTGTTAGACCACAGATTATCGCTCGTTTGCAGCAAAACCGGGGCAGTCTCCGTGCGGGGGCTGTCCCGGTTTTGTACTTGTTGCAGGTTAACGTGCCACCGCTGCATCCACCGCCGTGGCCTGCAGTTTTTCCGTCAGTACCGCCGGGTCTATCTCCACCAGAAAACCACGCTTGCCGCCGTTGATGTAGATTCTGTCCAGCTCTAAAACGGTGCGCTCCACGTAAATCGGCATCTGTGTGGCACAGCCGAAAGGTGAGGTGCCGCCAACCAAATAGCCACTGTGGCGGTTAGCGCTGGCCGGGGCGCACGGAGCGATCTTTTTTACACCGAGGATACGCGCCAGATTTTTGGTGGAAACGGTGCGGTCACCGTGCATCAACACCAGCAACGGCTTTTTGCCGTCATCTTCCATCACCAGCGTTTTTATCACATGGTGTTCGTCCACGCCCAGTTCGCGCGCCGAAACGGTGGTGCCGCCACGTTCCTGGTATTTGTACAGATGGGGGATGAAATCTACCCGCTGCTGTTTCAGCCAGCGCGTGGCCGCTGTTACCGGATATTTCTGTTTAGACATGGTTCGCCACCCAGCTTGCCACCACCATGGCCAGGCTGGCGCCAGTGGCGACAGTGCAGATAATGGCGACAACGTTGATGGGTACACGCCAGTTCTGGCGACCGCGTACCGTAATGGGGAACAGCGCTCCACACGCCAACCCGCACAGGGCACCGCCGAGGTGAGCGGCATTGTCCGCCCCCACCATAAAGCCAAAGACAAACGCGAACAGCGCCCATTTAAGCATAAAATCGCGTTGCGCCAGGGCATATTGACCGCCGACACGATGAAAATAGCTGATGGAAAAACCGATAAGGCCAAACAGCGCCCCCGAAGCGCCCACCACCACAATATCTGGATGCCAGAACAGCCCCAGCAGTGTGGCGCATACGGTACAGAGTACATATACGCTGATAAAACCGGCGCTGCCGATCTCCCGCTCCAGTTGCGGGCCGATCTGGTACAGCACCATCATATTGAAGCCGATATGGATCAAACCGGCGTGGGTAAAGGCGTAGCTGATACAGCGCCACCACTGATGATGCTCCAATACCCACGGCCACCACTGCCCGCCGCTGATCACCAGCAGCTCGCTGCCGGGATGGAGCAGGGCGTTGAACACGCCACCGTAAAATATGCCGCGCAGCACCATGGCGGTAAAAAAAGCCAGGTTGAGGATCAGCAGAATATTGGTGGCCATGGCACTGCCGCCGTAGCCGTGAGTTGAATGTCCCCCCTGTTTCAGCTTGCGCTGCCACAGCATAATCTTCCACTGCCAGCGGGTGCCGTTAAGGCCGATACTGTCGAAAAAACGTTTCCAGTCCAAAAGAAACTCCCTGTATGCAAGATGTAGTAAACAAGACTGCCGCGCCACTATAGCCCCAATCGGAGCAATTTTACAGATCAACGTGCGCTTATTTGTGTGCTGCATTCAACCTAATCACTGTCGGGGCAGATATCAATCTTGAATTAGCCGCCCATATTCGGCACAATGGGGTTGTTTGAACGCTGCGCTGTGCCGATTGCGGTGTTGCGTGGCACGATGTTTATTTGATCACTGCATTATCTGGGGAGACTGTCATGGCACTGGAATCACTTAACCCGGCCACCGGGGAACTGCTGCAAACTTTTACCGAAATGTCATCCGCCGAAGTGGATGCCATCATAGCCGATGTGCATCAGGCGTACAAACCGTGGAGCGAGATGAGCTTTGCCGCCCGGCGCCAGCCCATGCTGCGCGCCGCCGCCATACTGCGCGAGCGCAGCGGCGAATTTGCCGAAATGATGGCGCTGGAGATGGGTAAGCCGGTGGTGGAAGGGCGCGCCGAAGCGGAAAAATGCGCTCTGGTATGCGAGTATTACGCCGACAATGCCGAGCAGATGCTGGCCGACGAGATTATCGCCAGCGACGCTGGAAAATCATATGTAGCGTTCCGTCCCCAGGGGATTGTACTGGCGGTAATGCCGTGGAATTTTCCGTTCTGGCAGGTGTTTCGCTTTGCCGCCCCGGCACTGATGGCCGGTAACGTCGGGGTGCTCAAGCACGCCTCCAACGTACCGCGTTGCGCTTTGGCCATCGAGCAGGTGTTTGTCGAGGCTGGATTTCCCGCCAATGTGTTTCGTACCCTGATGATCGGCGCCGCCAAAGTGCAACAGGTTATCGACAATCCGCTGGTGGTGGCCACCACTCTTACCGGCAGCGATGTCGCCGGGCGCAAGGTAGCCGCCGCATCCGGTGCCGCACTTAAAAAATCGGTGATGGAGCTGGGCGGCAGCGATCCGTTCATCGTTCTGGAAGATGCCGATCTCGACGAGGCGGCGCAGGTGGCCACCAAGGGACGCTGCATCAACTCCGGGCAGAGCTGTATCGCCGCCAAACGGTTTATTGTGGTAGAGGCGGTATACGATGAGTTTTTGCGCCGTTTCAAAGACAATATGGCCGCCCTCAAGATGGGTGATCCCCGCGATGAAACTACCCAGCTCGGCCCACAGGCGCGTGAAGACCTGATGCACGAGCTGCATGCGCAGGTGGAGGCGTCGCTGGCCAAAGGGGCGCAGGTGATCCTCGGCGGCAAGCCGGTGGGCAAAGGCGCATTCTATCCGCCCACCATTCTGGTCAATGTCAGCAAAGGGATGCCCGCCTACAACGAGGAATTTTTCGGCCCGGTGGCCATCGTCATCAAAGTTAAAGACGCCGATGAAGCCATCGCCGTGGCCAACGATACCGAGTTCGGCCTGGGCGGTTCAGTGTGGACGCAGGACAGCGCCAGAGGGGAAAGGCTGGCGGCACGGGTGCGCGCCGGTGCGGTGTTTGTCAACGGCATGGTCAAAAGTGATCCGCGCCTGCCATTCGGTGGTACCGGTATCTCCGGCTTTGGCCGCGAGCTGTCCCACTACGGCATCAAAGAGTTTGTCAATATCCAGACAGTGTGGATAAAATAACGCGATAGAGGAAAACAATTATGGAATATCTGCTGCCGCTGGCGCTGGTGTTTTTTGTTATCTCCACTCTGTTCGCCATGCTGGGGCTGGGCGGTGGTATCCTCTATGTGCCCATACTCCTCTTTGCCGGTTTTACCATTAAACAGGCGCCGGCCATCAGCCTTATACTCATTGCGACCACTTCGCTGGCCGCAATGAGTATTTTTCTGCGCCGTGGCAATATCGACTGGAAACTGGCCCTGGTCATCGACCCGCCCACCGACATCATGGCCTTTATCGGCAGCTATTATTTCAGTAACCTGGTGCCGGAAGCGGTGCTCAAGGTGTTGCTGGCCGCCATACTGCTGCTGGCCGGTTATCTTATGCGGCAAAAAATGCCCCAGCGTCGCGACACACCGCTGCCAGCGGCATGGGGACGCTGGCGGCGCAACTTCAACGGTGTCGACTACGCCGTAAACCTGCCGCTGGTCATCAGTTCCTGCGCCGCCATCGGCCTGCTGTGCGGTATGCTCGGCGTTACCGGCGGCATCATTAAACTGGCGCTGATGGTGCTGGTCTGCGGCGTTCCCATGGATATCGCCATCGCCACCTCCACCGTCATGGTATCGGT
>Ga0256842_1000271_pt1 | contig 45572 bp, 55 predicted proteins | sample 4559240metaG_FD_185973 | JGI IMG/M metagenome (GOLD analysis project Ga0256842, IMG submission 185973) | Hydrothermal vent microbial communities from Guaymas Basin, Mexico - 4559-240 | ecosystem: Environmental > Aquatic > Marine > Hydrothermal vents | place: Mexico: Guaymas Basin | collected... | reverse complement strand
TGGGTTAGCAAGAATTACGTTAGCAGGTCCAATGTTGGTTCTAGAATAGATCAAGGAAGAAAGTTTCTCAATCTTAGGAATGATGTTTTGATACCAAACTTTTGGCGCACCTAGGTCATAGGTGCTGGACTATATCTTAACGTCGTGCTGGCTTCATTTATTGTTCAGCTTATGGCTTTATTGTTTCTTCATATCTTTCATCATTGATGCAACTTGTGTTAATGCATTATCCACAGGTCTGTTTGCTATACATGGAACAATAATACTCATAGTAATTTCGCTTGCAAAAAGTACTAACAATGATAATGAAGATTTTCTTGCTTTATGGAAAATTAATGTTGCTAATTGCATCAATACATGGTATATTATATTCGTAGTTTTTGTTCGACGTAAGGCTTCAAGACTTAGTTCTATCTTTTCTTTTTCTATCTTTTGAATAACTTGTGTTAGTTTTTGTAAATTTGACTTATCATGAAGTAATGTATTAGCTTCTATTTGAACACCAGTTGTTTCTTTTAGCCATCTGCTTACAAATTGAGCTGTTCTACTAATTGCTAAATCATTTATCGTAAGTAAATTCTGTTGTAACCATTTTGGTAAAGTATTAAGCTTATGTAGTAATTGTTTTTCTAATCTATCCAAATATTTGCTTCTGGATATTATTTCATATAAAGCTAATAATTGTCCTAAGTATGATGCAAAATCGAATTCAGATGCAATTACCTTAGCTGGTTCAATAATGAATAAAGCTATGAAACTTAGCTCTATGAAATATATGAAATTATCAAGTAAACGTTTTGTTATGCAAAGCAATACTGGATTAGAATTTGTTTTCATAAGCAATTTCTGTCGTAAATTCTTCTTTGTTAGCACTTGGTAATATTGTATCTCAAGTTTGTTAAATGCCACACCAGACAATTTAAGTAATGCTATCATCATTAGTTGAGTAATAATTGTTATAGCTTCTCTTGCAATCCTATCACTCTTTAATATGTTTTGGACCTTCTTGATTTCAGATTGATCATGATTCTTAAGTTTCTTATAGTCTACGTCATATTTCATTTTCTTGAGAATTGCAACAATTGCAGGAAGATACACAACGGATCCATTCTTCCAAAGTAATTCTCTAATGTCAGCCATACAAACACACCTCTCTAGTTATGTTTCTTTAATAACTTTCAATATTTGTTTGTGTGCATTACATTCAATGAATAATTCTAGAATCAAAAATATGGATGCAATTACAACAAAATATCCCAAACCTTTTCTTGTATAAACTTCTCTTGAAATGAAACGTAAGACTAATTTGAATATGAAACCAATAAGAAGAATCAAACTTGACTTTACAAGAGTTCGTTTATTGAGTTTAAGATGTTTCAACATATCTAAGTAGTGTTGTATCACTGAAACTTCTTGATGCACTTTTGGTATATTACCAGCAGTTCTTAATGCTAGGTCAACATAATTAGCACTTGCTAATGTGAAATGATAAAAGTATTTTACAGATCTTAAAAAGATTGGTTCTTCTTTAATGTTTTCTAGTTTTCCATAATGATATGCTAAACGTTCTCCTGTTTTGTAAATCCTTTCGAATCTTTGTTTTAAATTTTCAAATACATTATTTACATCTTTGTAAGCCTTCTCAATATCAAAATTCTCTAAACCAATAGTTTTAGCTATTGTATTTAAAAGCTTTACAATATCATTCTTTGGCAAAGGAGATTCTATAAGCATTAAGGTGTATTTTGCCATATAGAAATACAAATTTGTAGATTTGTTAAGAATGGATAATGCTGGTTTTACGCCAATTATTGATGCTAATGTATAAGCAGGAGTTTGTGCTAATGTAAGTGTATAAACACCGAATTTTTCTAAGAGTCTTGCATTTGTTGCATAGTCTCGAATACAATCTAACGATTTTGAATTTTCAGCAAAGAATGGTCTAAGATATTGTTTCATATATTCTTGTTTTGATTTAAACATACCATTGATAATAAGCAGAGATATCCTAAAAAGTATATATGCTACAAATGTAGAAATCATATATAGGACGACTAAGGAAATAAGTCTTATCATAGGATTTTCAATGAATATTTCGTAAAGCTTTTCCTTATCTCGTTTTAATATAAGACGGTAGATCTCTTTTGGGGTTTTTCGAACTAAAGGAGATATTGTAGCTGCTAACATTGATGCATAAAGTTTGGTCAAATAGTCATACTTTATTGTTTCCTTTTGCATAAGCAACGATATTTTCATAGCCTATATCTCCAAATAATGAAATTGAACTTTTAATGCATTCTTTCATAAGGAGTTCAAGCTTATGAGTAAGGCAAAACAACTAGTAAAGACACCACCTGGATCAAGAAGAGAATTACTTAACGAAATCCTCAAAGCAGCTTTAACTAAAATTGTCGTATTAGGTTCTACTCTGAGTCATTTAGCACAACTTGTAAACGCTCCCGTACTTGTTACCAAAACAGTTTTGGATATGGTATTGATCACAATATTTGGAAAAGACAGCTTTGTTTTGGCATTTGACTATGTTCCAAAATACACTAAGTTACTTTGTCAATCACTTATGTCTCGCATTGATCAAACTTTACCAAAGAATCAATTAATCAGAGAAATAAATGATCTATATAGAAATATTGATCTAGATATTGAAAAGAAGAAGAATCTTGTGAAATTAACATATATAGTGTTGTTAGCATTAGTAACAGCTTTTATTGTTGGTTCTATAATTGGATTGTTGAAAAAGAAACGTACAACTTACCAATCATTCTTCAGTATTTTGCTAAAAGAATTAAAGGAGCAAAAGGTTAAGTCAAGCATAAAGTACATCATTATTCCTTGCTTAATCATAGCATCTATTATATTCATGCATCTGATCCAAAAGAATATTCAGTTCAAACAAACTCTACAAAAAGAATTGTTGCAACTCAAACATGAAATAATGCATTCATCTCATATACAAGTAGCGCTCAAAAAGAAAGATTATAAGAAAGTTATAGAAGAAATAAGTGAAATTCTGAATAAACAGAAAATGTGAAAAATGTCCCATGGATCATTGCTAGATCCATGGGACACACCATATTTTCATAATGTGTTTCATTCATCAGGTTAAACTTTACCCATCATGAATCCAAATGAAGTCTTGCTTTCATATCAGAATTCACCCAACAGTATTTTCTCAAAATCACTTTCTTGTGGAGTTACATTATCAGGGAATAACAAACCAGTTTCAATAGCTTTACCTGTATTTTGGAATGCAAGAGCTAATAAAGGTGATGTATAGAATGGAACTTGTGAAATTCCAAGTATCACATATTCATTATCATTTGATAATCTGAATGGTATGTATGGATTTTGTTTGGATCTTATCATGTTAGATAATACAACCTCAAAATGAATCAATTTTCTACCTGTTGTTTTATATAGCTCAAAGATTTGTGTTAAAGTTTCTGATATATCACATTCTTTACACAATCTTCTTTCAAACAATTTATTAGCCATTTGTAATACTTGTGCAAAACCTGCTGACATCAATTCCAATTCAGCTATTTCTTGATTACCATCATAATAAAGAATAACTTGTCCTTCTTTAGCTTTCATATCTAAGAAGTTTCTAAATTCAATAGCGTAAGTGCTATCCTGTAAGTCTATTTCATAGTAACTTCCATCTTTAAAGTAGATAACAACTAGACCTTCTTCAAATAAAACTCTGTCTTCAAATAGTTTATAAGTTGCGCTATCTTTTGAAATAACAACTTTACAAGGAGTTTTTACAACAATACTCATCTTCTCTTGTCTGATGTTAGGATTAGAATCATCCACAACTTGAGGAATACCTTTGGTTTCTGCAAGACCACCAGTATGGAAAGTTTTCATAATCAATTGTGTTCCACGTTCACCTATGATTTGCGCTGACTGTATGCCTATATCATCAGATGTTAAGAGTTTATGTAATTCACCATAACATGTAAGACATATCTTAGGTGATCTACAAAAGATAGGAGATCTTAGTCTCACTTTCTTACCAATAAATGATGTATAATTCTCATCTGTAACAAGTGTTCCATCATCAAGATATCTGCCTATAATAGCTTTTGCCCAATCCTTATCTTTTATTTCAATTTCAAGAAAACGTTTTGTTCCACAATCTTTAAGATCAAAATTGATTTTAACATTTGCTGCAGCTTTAACTAGTCTTCTTGTTAGATAGCCTCCTTCGGCTGTTCTAACAGATCTATTAGCAATACCAGCTCTTGCTGTTGGTGATATGATAAATGCTTCAACAGCATTCAAGTTATCTATAAATCCTTTAGCAACTGGAACTTTAACAACTTTACCTTCAGGATCTTCTACATATCCTTTAACTAGAACCATTTGCATTAAGTCAGACCAAGAACCTCTACATCCAGAATCAAATATTGCATAAATTTGTGGATAATGTTTCTTGACATATTCTTTCAATTTAGGAAGTAATGTGTTGTTTATGTACTTCATACCTGAGTCAGGATCCATTTCTTTGAGTTTCTGAGCTTCTTGTTTGAGACTAAGAGGAATAACCATTTCACTAATAGGAAGAGAAACAGTGAATCTAGATGCAATTTCAAAACCAAGTTTCCTTAGTCTGTCATATGTAACTAACATTTCATCATCATTTAGATATTTCACTAAAAGATTGAACAACTCTTTAATGGCTCCTTTATTCAATGTTTTATCAATGAAAGGTATTTGTTTAGGAAGTGCTTGATTTACCAATATACGTCCCAATGAGGTTCTTATAGGACGATTTACCTTTGATCCTGAATATGTAACATCCAAATATGCTAAATCAGGATCTTTGATAATCAGATCATATAAGTATTCATAATCAAATGTTTTTGGTCTAAATGTTGTAAACTTCTTAGGTTTATCTTCTTTTGTTAATAAGTAAAGTCCAAGAATCATACCTTGAGATAATTCAAATAAGGAACCACCTGTAGCAATCGATTTAGTCTTTCTAAACATCTTTTCTCTTGCTTCTTTCTGTCCTTCAACTGTCAAAGGCATATATACTGCAATAGTATCTTGAACAAAAACACCATTTGATAGCATGAATGTTGCAAAGTCTTTAACAGAAAAATCATATGTATTCTTATATCCAACATCTTTTATGACAATTTCAGAAACAGGTATTAACTCACAATCCTTATGAATATCATATGTGGTAAATGGTGATAAAGCATTAACATCTTTGTATCTAATCATGAATAATTTAGACTTTTCTTGTTCTGATAATGAAATTAATTCTTTAGGAGAAATTCTTTTCACTTTGTTATCAGATTTATCATAGACCAATAAACTATGATCATCTGTTGCTACAAATGAACCAAATGATTCATGTTTAATTTCATAGCAATGTGTTAGTTTATGTACACTGAATTCCTCAATCTGTTTTAATTCAATTGAACCTGTTTCTGATATAGCTGGAATATAGAGATCTAACAAAGGAGCATATTTATCTTCATTAGGTGATGTATAAATCTTTTCAAAAACCTTCATAGGTGTTAATGCCTCCATTTATTATTGATTATCTTACATATTAAGTCCTATTATCAATGGTTTTCTAAGTTGTTCATTAGTCATTTTCATTTCCATTTGTATAACTATTCAAAATGTAACGCTAATATATGCTTATAATATATTAGTATTTCTGAAATAGAATTTAAAACAAACAAAACAATGAATAATGAATTAATAACTTAAGCAACAAGAGATTCATATATCCATTTAAATGATTCATTGAAATATTTATTACAATAATAAACCATCATTGAAACAATATTGAATTGTTCAAACCAAAGAATATAGGATAAGGATTTTCTTATGGATTTCTTAAATGGTTTGTAAGGAGATTTAAATCTATGTTTTCTTAACCAATTGTTTCTTTCATTCCAATCTGAATAAGCATAAGACATAACAAATTCATTGATGTTCAAATGAAGATCATTTTCAGAGCTATATTGAGCAAGCAGTTCGTTGTGCAGTTGTTCGAAAACGTATTCAAGCATAAGAGCATCTTCGTTTGGATCAAGAGACCAAATCCATAGAATCTTAAAACATTCATCTTTGATCTTTCTGTCTTTCATTTTAGGATGAGGTTCCTTATATTGTAGGATATAATTGAGAGCATATATGTTGAAGAACTCTAATTCAGGAACCCAAACTAAAGATTTCTTTAGAGTTTCTACCATAGATTCAGTTAAAGTGATTTCTATTGTTTTCCAAGTGAATACTCTCGTTCCTTCTCTTCTTTTTTGCTCTTTGATGTTTAATGAAATGATTCCTTTGTCTTCTAATTCTTTAAGAAGTTTGATGTAAGCTGTTGTATTTCTGTTGTTCTTATTTCTGATTCTGTTAAAGTAGTTGATCATTTCTGTTGTAGTTTCAAATTTGATTGTGTAAAGTTTTGTCTGGTCATCATAAGAAAATGAGTCATTTCTTGTTAATTTTGCAAGTAATCCGATTAAAATTGCTTGAAATTTGTCGTATTTTGTGTGTTTCTTTTGCTCAAAGGTTTTATATTCAAGCTGGACTACTTGCGATGTGTTATTTAGAAACTGATTAATATCTAAATCATAATTGAAGTGTTCTTTTAGGTAAGTCTTGAGTGTTGGAATTCCTACAAATTCTTCTTTGTTTTTGATATGCTTAAGAGGATCAAACCTTTTCTTGTACTCTTCATCGTCTTTTGGTAAAAGTTGTTTTAATGCATTCAATGTCTTAATGGAATCTTTGTTGAAATACCTATAAAGAATTCCAGTTATTATGAATGCTAAGTCTTGTCTATGACCCTCCTTCCAGAAGTTTTCAATTACGAATTTACAGAGTTTTATAGCATCTACTTTTCTTGTTTGAATTCTTTTAACTTTCTTGTTTAGTTTGAGATGTCCAAAACATTGAGAATGAGCTTTTTCATTCAACAATTCAACAACAAATTCTTTAAGTAGTTTAACTTTGTCGATTTTAAGTTTATTTGCAAGTTCAAATAGTGTCGTATTAGTTGTTGCATTTTGAATTCTTACATAAGGTTTATCTGTGTTTTCTACTCTGAAAGGATGGTTTATATGAGCTGATGTAGCTTTGTCAGCACTATAATGTTTTGCCAATGCTTTATGAACTTCTTTAGCAACTACATCAGATAGCTTAGCAAATTTTATGAGTTTGTGATCAAGAACGTAAGAAATAGTTGTTGCTTCTAAAGATGATTTGTGATTTTCGATCATATGCGATACACCTCTATAAGATGGTGTAGGAACAAGTTTGATAAAGATATGTTTATGTTTGTTTAGAATGTTTTGGTCAACAGTTTCATGAGATTTATGCTTAACATTAGAAGCATCATAGTCAAGATCAAATCCTAATGCATTCCAAACTAAAACATTGTTAGAACTATTTACGAATAGATTAGGTGTGAATAGTTGGAGTGTGCTATTAGTCCAGCCTTGTTTGATTGGTAGGTGTTTTCTTGTTCTGATTACCTTTCCAAGGTGCTCTTTTCTTAAGAGGTTTTTCTTTTTCATGGTTCACCTCCTTCAAGTTTTTGATTTTGGGTCTCAGTGCCTAGTTGGTGCTGGGACCAACTTTTTAATTACGAGCATAGTCAAAAAATAAGACTCCCATCAACTACTAGCTACCAATAATGGTTGGTTACATCAGCTGTGATTCAAGATTTCTGCAACTTTTTCAAATCACAGAAATAAAAATGAAATAAGGAGGTGACCTGCAACGTTATTCAAAACACCTACCATCGAAAAATGAACGATTAGTTTAGGCTGGACAACACACTCCTTCACACCTAAAAATTGTAACCCTATCCCCTCGACTCCTAAATCTATATCCAATTAGGTTTCAGTTAAAGCAAAAATATTTGGTTTATGCAATCTATCTTAGAAGTATTTAAGTAGAGCACCTTGGAAAGGTGACCGTTGCAGGTCACCTCTATTATAATGTTCATTCAAACAATATTTATTTTGCTCTAAATGGATTTAAAAGATTCATTCTTAAAACATTCGTGGGAATGTTTGAACTTTTAATTGATTTGGTTCATACACTTTAGGAGAGGTGTTGTTAATGAGACTTATACAACAATTCAAACCATTTACAACAAGGACAAAAACAGTTAAAATTGGTCCAAAACATGTAGCATTAATTGGTTTAACAGAAGATTCAAAAACAATTTTTGATATAGTATGGTCTGATAACAGTCCTTTGTATGGTTCGTTTGTGGGTTATCTTCCAATTCGTGATTGTGGAATTCATATTTCTACCGATGTAGTAAGAGAAGCAAAGAAAAATGGAAAACATCCAATCTATTTTAACTCTTCAGTATTTAAATCATTAAGATCAACTATAGTAGATATTACACCTATTCTTCAGAAACTTGAAAAACGTGGATTTAAATATCCTTATGTTAAGAAGTATCAAGATTTCGTTGTAAAATGTCTGAAAACACTTAACGAAAAACTTCAAAATTATGATTATAAGCTTGTATATGATGTAATTGATGTTTCAAAACTTCCTGATAGCATAAATACACAAACTTTACGTCATCTTAGATTATATGCTACTCTAAATCAATTAAGAGATGATTCATTCAAAACTTGGTTTGATCATGAGATTGGTCGTATATTTACTACACTAAAATTGGTAGATGGTTCTTATCTTAATGTATTAGTATATGATGCTGATCATAAAGCTTTTAGTAAATTAGAAACTGTTATTCCAAGATTTATAAGCTTATTGAAATACTTCACTAGAGATTCATCTGTTGATGAAGAAATAGATAAGAAAACAGAATCCGTTCTTGAAAAACTGAAACAAATAATTCCAACAAAGAAAATTCGAGAAATAGTTTCATCTGACATAAAACAATTTGCAAACACATATCCAGATGAAATTGCTAACGTTAATACATCAGATCAGAATGAAATATTGAAAACTGCAGCTAAAGCAGTTAAAGCTACAATTACTGATGATGCTGATGTAGAATCTGTGCAAGAAGCTAAACAAATTATTAATGAATTAACACGAATACAGATAGAACCACCGGCAGTTCCTAATAAGTTAACAGATGAAGATACACTATCTCCAATAAGGAATGAAGCTGTACAAACTGAAATTGGTAATATATCAGAATCAAGAAGAATTGCTTTTCAAAACTTAGAAAACTTTGTTAAAGTATTTAATACTTATTTTGCTAAGCTACAATTTAGAATTGTTTCAGTTGATAGAAAACCTGTTGAAGTTAAAGATATAGCTAAAACTGAACAAGAAGAGTTAGTAATTGTAATAGAAGATTTAAAGACTGGACGATATCATACAATCAATTTGCTTATTCCAAAAATTATTGATGACAATTACTTCCTTGTATCCGGTGTTAAGCGTGTACTTATTCATCAGCTATTTCCATTACCTGTCGTTTCTTATAGACCTGGCGAAGTTATCATTAGAACAAACTTTGCTAATGCTACCATTACATTAGAGACCAAGAATAAAGTTAAGAGTTTTTATGGTGTTGTACTTGGTAAGAAACTTCCAGTTATATTACTCTTTATACTCTATCATAAGTCACTTGGAAATGCATTAAAAGCATTGAAAATTGATTATGAAGTAACAGATTCACTTTCAGAATCTGCTATAAAACTACCAGATGGAAAATTCTTAATTATTAAATCAAAAGAACCAGAGAAACAATTGCTTTTAAATGGTTTAAAGCAGATAAAACAGTTTCCTGAAGAAGATTCATTTGAAGCTTGGTTAGATGCTGTAAGTAATTTTGTTTCTCATAGATTTGCTCATCAAATTGAGCTTTATTTTGATCGTTTTATAGATCCATTAACTTACTATATTCTTAAAACAGAAAACTTACCGGAAACTGTTGATGGTTTATTCTGGTATGCATGTCAATTAGCCTATAGTGGTGTTGTTACGTCACAAACAGATTTAAGATACAGAAGAATTAGATCAGTAGAAGTATTTGCAATTTTGATTTATAAGCGTTTGTATTATGAGCTATACAAATATAGAATGAAAGAAGAAATGTCATTTGGTGATAAGAAGACTAAGAATAAGATTTCTATTCCAAAAGATGCGCTACTTAAAGACTTACAACTTACAGATGCTATTTCTCAATATCAGGCTGTTGATGCTATTAATCCTGTTATAGAAGCTTCTTATGTAACTCGTGTTACTTATGCTGGTTATGGTGGTATCAAATCAGAAAATGTACCACTAACTATGAGAAATGTTGATCCAACTTACTTTGGAACAATATGCCCTGTAGATTCACCAGAATGTTTAAGTCCTAATACATTAGTGTATAAACGGGTTCATGGTAAACCTGTCCCATCAAGAATTATTGATATAAAACCTGGTGATGAGATTGCAGGACCAAATGGTTATGTGAAAGTTTTAAATAAAATGCTGACTTATAAGGATACATATGAAATTACATTGGAGAATGGTGAAACTATTATAGCATCAAAGGATCATAGATTTTATGTTTTCGATAAGAAAGAAAATGTTTATGTAATTCTTAGTGTAGAAGAGATAATGCAAAATCCCAATAGGTATGAATTTGCTATTAAGCATGAAATAGACTAACTGGAGGTCGTAATGAACGACAAATTAGCGCAGGAGGTTATAAATATCATTCGCAATAACAGATGGAATGAGGTTGTTGGTCAACTAAGTCGTATAATTCAAGCAAGTACACGTAACATTCAAGAATGTATGCAAAAGTTAGAAGAAGTTGAATTTTTTGGAAGTGTTGTTTCTAAGCTACTTGATCAAAATATACCAGAAGAAGTTATAGAAGCTTATATTGAAAAGTTTCTGATGGCACATCCTGAATATGCAAAAGCAATTGAGGTGTATGTAAGGAAAGTACAACAGAAACCCATGAAGAAACATATTGTTACTAATACATTAGCTGGTTTAGCAAGCCTTGTTACTAGTTGGATTCTTTTTACCACATTGTTTAAAAATGCTAAACCTAAAGCTATTCATCAATGGATGAAACAAAAACATAGTACACGTGAAAAGCTTATTGGATTAGCTGCAACTCTGTTTTCGATCAATGGTTTGAGACTTCTTGTTAATGTTGGAGTGGAATCCAGTAAATTAGTGAATGATAAATTGAGGAAGAAACAATGATTAGATTTTTCAAGAAGATTCTTCCGATTCTTGTATTCTTCATTGATTGTTGTATTCCTAAACGTTTTTCAGGTTATAATGTTGGATTCATCAATTTTGTCAGACCAAAATATAAATCTGATGTAGGATTGGTCAAGCATGAAATGTTTCATAGTGTACAATTCTGGAAAAATCCTGCAACTTATTGTTTGGGTCGTTGGCTTAAGTATCTTGCTTTTCTACCGAAAAGAATTGTAAGTTGGTCAAAACAGAAAACATTTCAGTTTGAATGTGAAGCGTATGGTTATCAGTTATTTATCTACAAAAAGCTGAATCTTGTTAGTCAAAAAGAATTGTTTGATCTCATGCATCTATTTGCAAGATTCGTTCATGAGAAATATAATATAGGTGATCAGTACTCTACTCAAGATGCTTTTCTTGCAATACGATCATACTATCTTAAGTTTGATATGAAGGATGAAATTGTTGTATAGAATAAGGACCCTAATCCTTTTGGATTAGGGTCTCTTCACACGTTTTGAACTTTGGATGAATATTCCAAATGAGGAGTTGTATATGGAAAGACTAGCTATAACATCAATTAGACCTCAGTATAAAAAAGATACAATGGTTGATATTGAAGTAGAATCTGCTGATCATCTGTTTCTAATTGGTCTTTCAAAAATAGTAAGTCATAACTCAAGCAATATAGGTGCTGTTCAACATTTTGCTACAGGAGCCATTGCTGTAAACTTAGCTGGTAAACTTGTAATTAAGAACCCAGATGAAGATACAAATATTTATTCTGTTTCTGTTGCATTAAATCCATTTGCATCTTGTAATGATCCAGCCAGAATTCTTATGTCTGCATCTCAACAACGACATGCTGTTCCTGTAAAGAATAGTCAGAGACCATTCATCTTATCAGGTTATGAAACTTTACCAGCTATTCTAGCATCTTCTTCATTTGCTATTAAAGCAAAGAAAGATGGTGTGGTTAAAAAGATTACAGATCATTTTATAGTTGTACAATATGATGATGGATCACAAGATGTTTTTAGTATAGAACCATCAGGTTCAGGAAATATTAAATCTGCATTAGAATATGATGTACTTGTAGAAGAAGGTCAAAAAGTTAAGGCAGGACAATTATTAGCAAAGAATACATTCTTTTTCGATAGCAATGGTGTTTATAAGCCTGGCATAAGATTATATACTGTATTCATGCCTTATCGTGGATTTAATTTTGAAGACGGACTTATATTATCAGAAACAGCAGCAAAGAAGTTAGGTGTTTCTGTTCATATTGAGCAACGAGATATAGAAGTAACGAAAGATGAACAAATAGTTTCTATGGTTAAAGAATTAGGACAAATTTCTGGTAAACAACCACTTGTTGTAACAAAACCAAGACATCACTTGCTTACAATTGATGATTTAGAGATGAATTCAGATGTTCTATCATTTAGTGGATATAAAGTTTATCCATTGAAATATGATGCAGATATTCTTGCAATTGAGATCTATGCACCATCTGAAGAATTTGTTAAAGAGAATTTTCCTGACTTATTACCATTGATTGAAAAACAAATTGAAGAAGCTAATAATTTACTTCAAGAATATGCAAAACTAGGTTTGCAACCTGATAGTAAAACTCAACTTAAAGCGAATCCTTATGGTGTAAGATATAAAGGTCAACCATTAAAAGATCGTATTGTTATACGTTTTACATATAGATTTGAGAAACCTACACAATTAGGTGATAAATTTGCAAACTTGCATGGAAACAAAGGTGTTGTTTCAAGAATTATACCAGATGATCTTATGCCAAGAGATCCTGATGGAAAACCATTTGATATGATTGCAAATCCACTAGGTGTAGTTTCAAGAAAGAATCCTGGTCAACTTTTAGAGTTATATTTTTCTAGAGCATGTTACTATATAACAGAAAAGATTAAAGAAGATGTGAAACATGGTTCTTATGACAAAGCTATAGAAACTTTAAAAGAGTTTTATTCAGTTGTATATGAGCGAAAACAAAATATTAAACAGCAATTAATTCAACAACTCAATAGCATGTCTGATCAAGATAAGAAAGAGCTTATTGATGATTTTGTAACAAATGGTGTTGTTTTGTATTCGTCACCTGTAAATGGTTTGAATCTTGATGATGTAATACGTGTCTATAATCATTATGGTTGGAAAATGGAAGACTATGTTACACTACCAGAGTTTGGAAATGTTAAATCTAGAAATCCTGTAGCATTTGGTTATTTGTACTGGTTAAAACTTGAACAAATAGCTGATACAAAATCATCTGCTAGATCTTATGGTAAACGTTATCAAAGTAAAACTCTACAACCAGTTGGTGATAAAGGTGAAAAAGCACAAAGAGAAGGTGAGCTTGATACATGGTCATTGATTTCATGGGGTGCTGATACAATACTTAAAGAATTCATGACTATTCATTCTGATGATATTAAAGCAAAATTTCAAGCTGTGAAAGAAATCATGAGGAAAGGTAATGTTTCTATGAAGGAAATAGAATTTAGTAAACCAGTAGCCAATAGAATGTTAAAAGCTTATTTAGCTGGAATGATGATAGTAGATTCACTAGATGTCTAAGGAGGATAGATATGAATTATTTAGAATGGCTAAAAGAAACAATCAAACAAAAAGTTTCAGATACTCAAGTGGAGGCTGTGACTACGGCCTCCATACCTTATACAATACCTGTGGACTCAGACATTCATCATGATGTTGAATATCCAGAATATCAATTGCAATTAATGGATGATGACGAAGACATTATTGAATTTCAAGATTATGATGATATTGAAAGAATTCTAAGAAATCCTCATCTTTCAACTCAAGAAGTTTTTGATTTAGTGTATAAGATTCTTGTTGATGAAGATTTGGATAGTGAAATAGGATTGAAACTTATTGGAATAGCATTCCAAAGATTCTTTGAAGACTTAAATATTGACGGATTTTATATAATAGACAAACCATATCAATTGTTTTTTGCTATTTATAAGTACTTCTTTGTCACATATGAAATACCACGTTTAGCTTTAGCAATTCTTATGATATACATTGTAAAGAATGAAGCATTGCGCAATCTATATCTTTCACCATTTAAAGAGCTTACACTAAATAATGACAAGAATATAACAGCTCTATTATCTTTATTTAGATTTGTTCCACTTGATTCCATTCTTGATATAGTAAAAGATGATGCATTTCATGAATATTTTGAGCAATTTATGAAACAACTTTCAAATGAACCTGATGTATTGCAATATTTCGGTATTAATAAAGAAGATTTTGATGTACTTTTACCATATCTTATAGAAGATGATAATACAATAACAGCATTATTCAAACATTTGTTTAATTCTGGAAATGGTGAACTTTGCAAATATGAATGTTTAGCATTATTAACCGGAATGGGTGTAGGTGAAGGACAAAATGATTAGTGTAGATGATCTAACAATCTGGTATAAGTACGTTGCAACAATGACTTTTATTAAACGATCATATATGCATTTCAAACAATCAATACAAGAAAAAGCATCTAGGTTCATAAACGGTAAAGCAGAAATTCATGTAGTACCATTTTATTTTCATGAGACAGGAATCTATTATCAGCCCATTTTTGACTTTGATAAATGTGATTCAAAAGCAGAAATCCTTTCTTTTATTAACAATATACTTCTGACAAATGGTAATCGTATTAATGATATATTTGTTGAATTATCTCCTAATGGAATTCATGTAGGATTTAAATACGCATTCGGTCCTATAAGTGTTGATGATGTTAAAATTATTAGATCATATGTAAGAGAAAATATTGAACCACGTTATATTCATCTTGATGCTGTTTCATCAATTAGATTTATGGCAATAAGTAGAACACCTTCAATGCTTAAAGGAAAACGAATGTTTGCTATGGAAGTATCTTATTTCAAACGGAAGAATATTCATGAATTACGAAAATATCAGCAGAAACTGAAGACTATCTCTCCTAGATTCTTTCATGATCAAATAAACCTTTATCTTTTCTTAAAAGGTGTAAAGAATATTTTAAATGCACCAGACTATGTACTACGAGCTCTTGATTTATAGAGAGGAATTAGAATATGAAACATTATAATTCTTTACCATATGCATATGTATCACCAAGTTTTCAAAGACTTCAAGCTAGTGCTGAAGTTGATAAAGATACAGTTGCTTCAGATGAACAAGTACACTTAACTGTGTATTTCAATTTAGAAGCAGCAACATCTTTTGTTTCAACTGATAGTGATAAGGTTACCATAGAAAAAATTGATGAACACAACTACATTCTTACATTTCATGACGTAGAAGATCAAGAAGTTTTTATAATCGATGTAAAAGTTGTAGATCCATTAACAACTCAATCAGTAGATCTTTCACTTCAAATTATAGGTCAAAGTACTCAGCCTAGATTTACAACAAATATCTTAGATTACTGGGCTGAAATTCAACATAGTGACTATGGTGGTTATGGCTATGCTTTCTAAAAATACAAAATCATTTCATACATATTTCATACCAGTTGGTAGATATGGATTTTATATGGCTCATTACAAAATTGTCGATGCTATTCTCTTATATAAGGATTTAGACAATTACTACATAAACGATGATAGTTTCAGTTTCTTTTATGCTACGGTCTTTGTGAATTGCTCTAATACAAGACTGTTTACATGGCCATCACCAATTCTATTTGAAATGTATTCTAACACAATAGCATCAGCATCTATTTTTGATCTTTATCAGAATGTTGTTAAACATGATGATACTTACCTTAAACTTGATACAATGAGTTATCAGATTTATGATTTCTCATTTCAATACTTATCTCAACATGGAGGACATCCTTCGTATGTCCTTTATATGTATGATTTCGAAACACAAAAAATGTATGCTTATAAGTTTGGAAGTTTAGTTAGTTCATCAACTTATGTTAATTTTACTAACTTTGCAACAAATTCTATCTTTATACCAATCATAAGTGGGCAAACTATATCTGTTTTCAATAGAGAAACTGGTGAAGCGAAACATTTCGATTTATCATCGGAAAATCTTAAAGCTGCATATGCATTTGTTTTGAATGATAACTTAATGATTATAACGACAAAACTAGCTTATTATGGGTATCATCCACATGTTTATCCACCTACTCTACTAATAGATATAGAAACTGGTAGAGCAGCTAAACTTTCTGATTATCATAAAATCTATATGAATCATGATAAGTCATTATGGTTACTTGATTTACGACAATTAGATGAACCCTTACAATTTTCCACTTTTGATGATCTTTTAGATAATGACGTAATAAGTGTCGATTACAATTTTGATAGTGAAGCACGCACTGTTTACATTGCACCTATTGATGACGTTTCTGTTACAACATATACAAAGGATCATCTTGGAACAACCAAAGTCTTTACCAAACAACTTGAAATTGAAACATTGAAAAGTCAGAAGAAAGCAACAAAACTTTTGATAAAAACTGATGTAGATGATGTTGAGGTATCATGTCCAATTCATTTGCTAACAACACCAAATCATACATACAAAATAAGGTTTGAAGATGGTAGTGAGGAAGATGTAACATTAAAGAATGTATGGTTTAGTAATGCATTAGCACGATTTAAATCAAAAAATACATGGTCAACAGAAGACGATGACGATGATATAGTTGTTGCTTTATGGGTAGATAAAAACAATGTAGGTTATATAACAATTCACAATCCATCACTTCTTCCTAAGTTAGAATCAGATTGTTGTACAGATCTTAAATTCGAATGGACAAAAGAAGAAGGTGGTAAATGGTCTTATATGATTCAAAATGGTACATGTGATTTTCAATTTGCATTAATTGATACAAATGGTGATCGTAAACCAAATCAATTTCATGCAATAGATGTTTTCAAAGAAACATTAACAAATTTTGAAACAACAAAGACACAAGTTGAAATCACTGATGGTTATGGTCATACAGGAAGCATAAACGTATATGTTCAACCTATTAAACCTGAAATTGAAGGATGCTATACGTACTCTAACTATTATAACAAACAGAATATGATTAGTTATGCAGGACGTATAGATACATATGAAGACGATAATATAATTACAGTAAAAGATGGTGAGTTATGTTTGAATACTGTCCAAACTTTTGAATGTGATGTAGAAAATGCTTGTTATGAACCCACTTGTCCAGATAACATGAAGGTTAAACCTGATTATGATGAATATATTGTTACAATAGCTACACCATTTAAATCTATTTCACCTGATCAAAGAAAAATTGTTTTCCCTTCAGGTGATGAATATTACATACCAGACAGAGAATGTACTATTTATTGGCCTGTTGTAAAAATATATCAAGATGATATGCTTGTTCATCAAAGACGTTTTGCAAACAATATGTTGCATCTATTCATAAGAATGTATGGATATACATATGAAGAACCAATTCTTATATTTGATGAATCCAATGTAGTAAAGGCAGCATTCAAACTTGTTAAATCTTCATCAAATCCACATCCAAACATTAAACTTCCTAGCAATAGTGTTTCAAGAAGTCTTATTTGGCAAAATGAATATGTACTTACAATTCAAGATGAAAATACAATACAAGAGAAACATTCATCATATACATTAGAAGATTATTATGATGATGGTCATAATCAAGCTTATTTAGCAAATTCAGCTGGTATTCAAGTTCAACTAAATGATCATATATACAGGTTTCCATCTGATGAATTAGCACGAGAACTTGATTACATTTCAAATGATCTTATAGTCGTACATGGTGAACATGTTGTTGCTTTTGTAAGACGTGATTCTAATACTGTATTTAGAATCTATACAAAGGATGATAATCATGAATTCAATGTACTAGGTGTTAAACCTTTATCAAATGGTAACTTTATAGTTGTATGTGATAAACAAATTCTCATAGCTAATCCATATGTTGAAACAATTGAATCAATTTCTGTTGTAAATCCTATAGTTGGTTTTGATAAAGAAACAGACACCATTTACACATTTGGTTCAGTTGATGGTAAACATGTTTTATATGAATGGTCAGTAGCTAATCTAAGAGATCAATATAAGATACCTTTGGTTGGTTATTACAATCTTGGATATTCATGGTCTTCTCCTATTTGTCAATTTGCAAATAGTAGGTTATGTGTTGTAAGAACAGATGCATTTACATATGTATTCGATTTGAAGTACATACGAGAACACAAATCATTATCACATGATGACATATTTGCTTATACAACTGGATTTACTGGTAACATACAATACACAGAAGATTCTAGTCTGGATAATTTGGATTCAGATGGACAAACATTTGCATCGCATAGTGTAGTTAATTACGACTCTTCTACATTATTTGTCAATGACAGTAATGATCTAGATCTAAAGCCTATACCTGTACACGAATTATATCCTGTTTTGCCGTAATAAATTAGTGGTATCCTAGGCTATTTGCCTAGGATACCAATTCTTTTATGTATTCTTCAACAGAAGGATGAATTAAACGTATATCATTTTGAGCCCTTTGTCCGAATTCACGAATTACATCTAATGGATAATTCACACTAAGCCTAATGCGAAGCTCTTGCAAATCCAAGTATTGAATGCAATTATGATTGCTTAAAAGATATGCATTAAAAGGTGTAGGTTTAACTATACAACATAAACCACATGCCATAGCTTCTATTAATCCAAAGTCAACTATATCATCATTAAATGAACACCAAAAATCAATCAGTTCGGATAGAAATGTTATATCAATTGAATAGAGTTGAGTTACATCATAGCTAATTGGAAGAGCACGATCACCAAAAGCATAGAAATCATACAAAGTTGTAAGTTGTTTAGGATTTATTTTCATTTGCTTAATATCATAAGACAGCATACCAATTCTGTTATTACCTACAAATTCATGTAATGGTAAATCTTTAGAGATACCTATTAACAACGTTTTCTGCATTTCAAATCGATTCTCATCTCTAAACGGTATAATAACTGTATCATAATGCTTGTTAACATAGTTAACATTATTGATAGCTTGAAAATAACTTTTGTTGTTTAGTATCCACATTACATGCTTATCAGCTTTCACATGCCTAAATGCTTTAATAGAAGACGAAGCGTTTAGATGAATATCTACATGAATATGCTTTTCATAACGTTTGAATTTACTGAGTTCTTTTTCTATATGTGGATGAAGTTTTGTTGCATTAACATAGACAGTATGACCTAACTCATGTAGTTTATTAAGAATGTAACAAACATAATGTTGATACGGATACAACCATAATTCGTATTCTAATGAGCAAACAATTTTCATATTAGTTATCCTCGATTGCTAAATAGTCGATTACATGTAAACCATCTTTATCTTCATAGACTCGTAAAAATCCATCATCAAACACATCTTCTTCATAGTCATAGAATTCCCAAATATCTTCTATTGATCTATAAAGACATGTTACACCTAATACATTTCTTCCTATTAACTTTAGTTTTTGGTTGCTAAATTCAATATCTATTTTAGCAATCCGTCCATAATGCTCTAAGAAATCTTGATTTATTGGTGAAAGAATTTTGTTAAAGATTGCTTGTAATTCTTCTTGTGAAAGTTGTTGTAGTTCATGTGTATCATAAAGTGATAATAGATTTGCAATACATACATCTTTGATGGATTGATAAACTTTTGTATACACAGTTTATTACCTCTTTGAGGAATTTCGTGTTAACACAGCCAAACCTGAAAAATCATAATAATCCTCTTTAATACATTGATTTAGTAATTGAGTTTCACCAATTGCATTGAGTATCATATAGATTGGATGAAATTCTTTCATAGGATGATCTACATGAAGAGTTTTGGAACACCAACCAATGGAAGGCCATTCTCTAAGATACTCCTTATCATTTAAACATATGAGATCCATACCGAATCCGAAAAACCATTTATCATGAAGTTCTTGTGGAATTTCAAATAAACGAATATCACATTCACCTTGTTTGTATATGATTGACATTGTAATTATTTCTGGATTACCATATGCAATTCTAATCATTTCTTTGAATGAATGTAATGTTTTACCTGTATCACAAATTACATCAATTATTAAGATACGATTTGGATCTTTCTTGCATCCTGGATAAATTTTGTAACGTCTCAATATGTCTTCTACATAGTCAGCGGCTTTTGGAATAAAATAGCATTTTGAGGATTCTATCAATGTTTCATATTTCGAAAGCTCTTTCATGATATCATTTTCACTAAGAAAACACCAATCAAAGATGTTGTTATTCATTTTAACCTCCTTGAAATTGGTAGAGCAAGCAAAAAATAAATGGGGCAAAGGATGCCCCTTTCATAATAAGTTATGCATTCACCCATTCCATAATGTCTTTTTCTTTGAAATACCACCTGTCATAAAAGAATTGATTCAGAAAGTCATACAATTCTTCATTGTATTCAATAGCTGTTTGGTGTTTTTGCTTGTAGTAGAATAAGAAGTTATAATCATCTGCTATTACAAGGTCTTTTATTTCTTTTCTAAAATGATACAGAATATTCAAGCAAGCTAGTTCATTCTTGTCATACCATGCTAAAACATAACCATCTTTTTCTATTGCATACTTAGTTGTATCTACTTTTACTAATGAGTAACCTAATTCATCTATTAATTGACTCATATTGGATGTTTGACATTCATCTACGTAATACAGCCTAACATTAAATGGTTTTATTAGAATCTTTAATGCATCATGTAAAGCAAAAACAGACAAAGCATATAACAAAGAAAACCAGTTATTCAATTTGTTTTTGAATTCATCTGGTTGATGGAATAAAAGCTTTAAATCTCTTCTTAATATTCTGGTTTGTTGAGCTCTTGGTAACAGAAATAAACATTCTCTATCTGCAGACCATTTCGAAATAAGTCTTTTTAGCAGTATAAGATTCAGTACACAATGATGTTTTGTTTCATCTACTAACTGTTGTATTGATATATCTTCTTGTCCCATTACTTTTCGATATATGAGATATCTGAGTTTGGATACTCCATGTACCACATGAAGATAAAGAGGAAGTTGTTTCTTAGAATAAGGATAATATTGAAGCATATGTAATCTAAAAAGACCAGGATCACATGATACTATATGAACATCCTGTTCCATTGTAAGGTAATAGTAAGCTGATTGAATGAAGTCAAAAATTCTCTTTAAAGGAGGTGAAAATTTTTTGTATTTTTCATAAAATTTCGTTTTCCAGACAAAATCTCCCATTATACACTTTAAACTGAATCCTTTTGGAATTTGATCACAATGTACTTTTAAAACTAGTCCATTTTGCAAATAGATTTCAGATGAATTTGCACTAATATGATATATGTCACGTATGGATACGTATCTCCTTAACCTCCTGTAAAATGATTCTTTAAATTCAATCAGATTCATAATCCACTCCTTGATGAAATCTAGCTTCTTAATGACTTCCAAGTAGAAACAGCTTCAGATCCTTCTGTTTCAGAGAATCTAATTCTGGTAACAATGGAATCAATATTAACAAAAGAGTAACTTCTCAATGATTGCAAAAGACAAACATGAAGTATTTCATTAAGAAAGACACACATATCTTCAGCTGTTGTACTTGGTGTATTGAGAAAACTCATGGTAGACTTTATTTTTGCATATACACGACCATCATAAGCATATACAGAACCATTTCTTGTATCGTTCCATGTTAAAGGAATGCCATTTTCTTTATAGAATGTTTCAAATGCTGTTATGAATGGTTCAAATTTTTCTTCCAAATGAAGAGGAGCAATAAACTTATGATCTATATAGATATCAATAAAGTTTTTGAATGATTTTAGCAACGAATAATCTAAAACCATTCTTGTTTCATGATTAACAGAACCTTCCAATTCAGCAACAATGTGTACAGTATGACCATGTAGATTTTTACATTTTGATCTAAAGTCAGCAGGTAAATGCTGAGTTATGACCATATGAGCTATATCCGCTTTGAATGTTTTGGAGATTCTAATCATCAGTTCCTCCTTAGTCTACATATGTTGAAATCATAATTTCATACATATGATCACCAGTTTTTCTTAGAGTACCTGGGAATACATGTGGATCAAATGCTAAATGTTGATTAGCCCAATCTTTTATTTGTTGAAGAACAAGTTTTTCATCTTGATCATTTTCTATTCTGAATCTGTATAGATTGTATTCTTGTCTTCCTGTATGTTTTATTCGTGCAGTGCTAATAAGCTCAATCATGATACACTCCTTTTTTAAATTAGTTTACCAAGGAGAGAAGCAGATCTTACATATCTACATTCATTACGCCATGTATCTTTTGGATATCCTACTACTATATAGTATGAATTTTGACGGATGACTTTAAAGTCATCAAATAAAGAATCCAGATCTGTTACAGAGTCCGTAATATAGACGTTAGGTATATACGTACTGTTTCCAATGTTTCTTACCATGCTCATTACAATGTCATGAACTTGTTTCTTGTACGTTTCAACTCTTATTAGTGTCCTGTTGTTCATAGTTACCTCCTCAACATGAAGAAATCTAGTCTCCAACTTTTGACCAATGCAAAATACCATAGATTTCTATTGCAAGATACAATATGCTCATTAAAGCTAGCCCATATTGCTTTGTTATCCAGTTGTAAATGATGAATAATATTGATGCTATTGTAGATACAATGAAACCTTTATAAGGATCACCATGAGCTGTTATAAACATTCCTATCACTCCAAAGAAAACACAAATCCACTCAAATAGAATCAAAGGCTTTGATCTTTGCATTCTTCAACTCCTTTGCTGAAAAGATATCATTGAGATTTGTTTTACTAATTCTTAATGCATCAAGATTAAAGCTCCATTCAATAGATTTGTATTTATATCCTGCTTTCCTTTTAATCATTTTTGTAACTAAGTATGGTTTTGATGCTATCCATTTTGAAAATGTAATATATGCAAAATGGTCATCAAAAGAAAATGATTTAACAAAACATTTATGTAAAGGATTCAAAAGAAACGAAGTTTGTTTGAATACTTTAATGGATGTATTACTAAATCTAAGTCTTTTAAGAAATCTATCAATATTCTTAAGCTTATAATTAGGAGATGTCATAATATCTAAAAGTATATCATTTAGAATTTCTTTCATGAATTTAACAGTGTGAGATTTGATAATGAATTTGTCATCCTTAACAAAGATGTTTTTCAACCTTTTAGGCAACAACAAAGTTTGTATATCATCATAGAGATGATCAATTCTAAAGTAATGAAATACATTCAAATCTTTCTTCATAAACATTTTAACGCCTTCTGGGATACGAAGATCAACAAAATATTTGTCATTATCTTTATAGAATCGTTGACCATATGCTAAGCAACAAAAATCAAGAAATCTAAGTATATCTTTTTTGCTTATGTTACCACCAGAAGAAAAATTACAAGATCTAATAAAATCAAAAAATCTTGGATACATATGATCCTCCGTCAAGGTGAAATAAAATCTATTTCTCAGTTTAATATAAATGAAAGAAGATCCCTAGACCGCTTTGGTCTAGGGATCCAATTAACCTGCATCAAAAACATATCCAATACTACTAGTTTTTGCAGGCGGTACTTCTTTAAAATCTATGTCAAATTCAAATTCTGGATGAAAATCTCCATCACCATCAGCCATAAAGCATACATATCGTGATTGACCATTTCTACCAAGTGTTTCCATAGTTTTAAGCATTGAAAGGAAGTGTGGAATCCATCTTTCTTCCATTTTAACCTTAATTGTGAATTCCTTTTCCATAACAACTCCTTATAAACAAGCTTCAGTAAAGTCTTCTTCTGTTAAGTTTATGACATCTTCAATTCTTGTATCGCATTTATACCATCTGTTATTCTTTTTCATGTAAAGTGTTACATTACAATCTGCAACCGAGTCTCCATCGAAATCTCCACCGAATGCGCTCAGGTATCCATGACTCATATGAATAGCATAGCCTTCTACAGGAACAACTTTAAATGCTTCCCATGAATACTGATGAAGTGCTGGGTCACGTTTTGCCAAAACAAGTTTATCAGAAACTGCTTGTTCAATAGCCTCTTTAATTATATCTATAAGTTTTTGACTTGTTACTAGATTATTTGAAAACTTAACAAGTAAAGTTTGTAAAGCATTTGTCGTTACAGGAATTTGTTCTTCTTCAAGAATCTGTTTGAATGGTTTTCTATACTTATCAGAAAACCCTGTTCTTAATTGATATACAACAAATGGCATTGCTATTTGTGCTAGCATTACATAAGGAACACCTAAAGTATCAGATGGTAAATCAGGATCTGATATAATTACACCTCTTGCACTAAAATCAACACGTTTACCTAGAATTTGACCACGTATTAATCCTGATTTCTTTGAAATAAGAGATTTGAATTTTTCATACAGATTCCAAATAGTTTCTTGTATAAGTGGAAAGTTTAAGTTAGATGCAAATTTTGTATATGAGATTATTTTGGAATATAATTCATTGATAGGATCAGGAACTGGTCTTCCATTCACATAATGAATTGGTCTATATGCAGGTGGAATTACAAGGATTTTTGATATGATACAGTTATCCTTGTATTTTTCAATCAATGCTTTTATTCGTGGGTTTAAGTTTTGAATAGATTGGTAGTTATCAAGTATCAGTTTAAAGAGGTCAATACCAGAAAGTCCATCTGTTTCATTAACAACTAACCTTTTATCCACAAGTCTTAATGGTTTGATACCAAGTAGACCCTGATAAACAAGTTTTGAAGATTTCTTTATTATGTCAAACAATGCTGGATGTACATATTCACCATTAAGGTCAATATATCCAAATCGTTCAAATCGTTCTTCTGATCCTAATGGACCAAAAACATCTTCAGAGAATAAAGAATCTGGAAGATGCTCAGAATGTAAAATTTGTGGTGATGATACTTGTTTCAAGTGATACTTCTGAATTAATTGATCAATATTTGGAAATACAAATTTAATCATAAGGAATTATTCCTCCGAACATACAGCTTTCTTATTAAATAATGTAAGTGTAGCAGTACCATTTTCATCAGCAGATAATGTAATAGATGGAAGATCTGTTACATTCAGAATGTAAGGTTTTACTGTACTATAACATGACTTCTTGATATGAATATCTACTACAAAATGTTTGATGTATGTCAGATATTGACCACCTCTTTGTAAAAGATGATTTGCATCAACAAATGTTCCTCGTTCTGGATTTAGAACTACAACATCATCAGTTAGTGGTTTAAAAGGTAAACACAAATTAAAAATTCTTATACCATAAACTTTTCCGGGATTGGGTTCTTCTATAATGTTGATGTAACCATATTGGATACTTGTAATAGATGGACCTTCAGAAGTTACTTGTAAAACCAAACTCTTTATGAGGAATGCTGATGGATCTTCTTTTATCTTTTCTAAAGCTACATAGCCTTCAGTAGTAAGGATGAACAATTTTGGACTTACACGAATTTTCATAAGCTTACCTCCATTGATGAACCTTTTCATTCACAACAAGTTCGTTACAAATTCACGATCTTAAATTCAAAACCTACTTCTTGATAAAACTTTCTTCTTTTGACAGAAAGCCAATGCTGTATTTCAAAATCTTTGTCAATAAGAAATACAACTTTGGGTCTCTTCTTTGCATCATGTTTTCTAAGAATTCTTCCAATCATTTGCTCAAGTTTAGCTCTATCTGCAAATTGATCTAGTACAATCATTGTATCTAAGCGTGGAACATCTAATCCTTCTGTAAAAATTTGAGATGTAGCAAATACAACCTGATGATTCAATTCATCTTGAGATTGACCAGACCAGAATAGTCCAATATCATCAAATTCATATTCACCTTTAAGTAAGTTTGCAAAATGCTGTAATAGATCTTTTCTTGGAGCTAAAACTAAGATGTGTCTTCCATCTTTTATAGCTTCATTAATTAGTCCAAGTACAATTTGATTATAAACAGGAGATTCTTTCGCTTTTTGTAGATATCTTTGGAGAATGAATTTATCACCCCAGGTTATCCAACGCTTGGTTCTCTCTGGAATTTGAGATGAGAAATAGACTTCATATGCAATAGGTTTAAGATCATAATCACCTATATCGTATATGTTGTTGGACAGATTATAATAAATAATTCTTGATCTTTCTTCTGTATCTCTAAATGGAGTAGCTGAAAGACCCAGATATCTATTAGCATAAAGCAATCCTTGTCCTTTTTGAAAATATGGTGTTGGAATTGTAACATGACATTCGTCAAATATAACAACTCCTATACCAGCTTCTTTCATCATTTGATGATATTCAATTTTTCTTGAAAGATATCGATTTGCTAATGTATGGATAATAGCTACACCAATTTTCATATTGTTTAATGAATCTCTATCAAGTCTGCCAGCAAACAAAGGTATTTCATCTGCCTTAATATCAGTGAATTGTGCTATTCGTTCAATCCATTGTCTTGCAAGTTTTTCTTTATGTACAACAATAAGTGTTTTTTGACCCAGATTATGAATTGCTTTGATAGCACAAACTGTTTTACCAAATCCAGGCCTAGCTCTTAAGATACCAAATCTTTGTAGTGGTTTAGATAGAAATGAAATAGCATATCTTTGTTCATCATCTCTTGGTTCAATATTACATTTGAATTCTATTGGAACAGGTTCTACTTCATGATATGTTATATCAAGTTTTAAGTTGTATAGTTGTTTTATGAATTCTGGAAAATAACGAGGGACAACCCAATAATCATCAGTTTCTTCATAGTATACTTGTTGTCCCTCTTCACCATAATCTAATACTAGATGATTATGGATCAAACTTTCAAGGTGAGAATATTTCTTTTTAGGAATCAAAGCAAAAGAATGACTATGAATCAATTTAGCCTCCGTCAGCTTGCTTAATAGCCTTGGCTATGTCTTTGACAAATCTAATGAATTCTTTCTTTGCTTCTTGTAAGTTCTTAGCTGTAACATGTTTAGCAACTTCCATTTCGATAAGAGTTTGTTTTGAGGGAATAAAAGCAAGAAATGCAAAATCGATTAGTGTAATTGTTGTTACCACCTTAAGAAGAATTTTAACTTTTCGTTTATCTTCGTCTGGAAATTCATCATCAGTGCTTGCTAACCATGCATAACCAAAGAAAAGCCATAGACAACATGTTAGGATAAATAGTAAAATAAACAGAATACCTAAAATACCTCTTGTAACATCAATAACTTGTAACCAATAGAAGAAGTTTGGTGAAATGACTGGTTCATTAGACATACTCTGCCTCCATCATAGTCCAATATCAAATGAGCATAAATCAATTAACATTAATTTGTCTTAGTAGCCTTTTGTTATCATTTGAAACTTTTTATCAGCTATTAGCTAGACATATCCATAGCAAACGACAGGTCAGAATGAATAATAAGATACATAAAATTCCTAACATAATTCTTGTTGTACCTATTACTCGTAACCAATAGAAGAAGCTTGACTGATGCATCTTAACTCCTTAATAAGTTTAAAGAATATCCTTAGCATCTTCACCTAATAAGTTTTTCATTAGATCCATCAAGGTGCTTGGATCTGTATAAGATTCTGTAAATTCACCACACCAATCATCTTCATTTACTTTTGGAAATCCATAATGTGGATGTGGAGGAAATCTATGACAAAATCCATCCTTGTAATACATACATTTCTTGCAAATGCGTTTATCTTTGTCTTGCATATGTCAACCTCCCGAAAGCGTTTCATTTTTAACAAATCTTGTATATGGTTATAGTTTAGGTATTGCTAATTAGACCATACAAATAAGACATCAAATGATAAAAGTAGACATTATCATCTAAGATTTCTTTAAGTTGTTTTGCATATTGTTTAATGGAATCTTTTGTTAATTCATATTGATTCTTAAAGCATTGATGGATTTTTGAAACAAATTCAGCATTAAGATTCTCACTAAGATACTTAAAATCAGTTAGTTTAAGATTCTTTTGTACTAAATCTTTATTTGACTGAATTTTGCTTAATGTTGTTTGATTAGCTTTCTTTGTTGGTTCGATATCTAATAGCATCTGTAAATTTTCAAAGTTATCCAATGACCAATTGCAATCATTAGCTTCTTCAATCAATGAATAAAGTTTTCTATAACCAATACCTTTAACACCAATTACATTATCTGATGAATCGCCTGCTATTGAAAGATACAATGGAACAAGTTGACTTGGTTGTTTTGATTCATCCAATGTCTTAAGAAAGTGAAATGTGATTACTTGTTTATGGTTTAATGCAATAAGACCTCGTTTGCTATCTCTAAATACTTGAAATGTCTTTTCTGGATATATTGCAAGACATTGTCCTAAATCTTTATCTCTTGATTTGATTATGAACAATTCGTAATTTGGATCAAAATTAAAATTCATTAGTATGTAGTAAGGTATAAAGTCTGTTTCTAGATAGTTAAGATGTATATAGAATACACCAGGTATGAAAGAAAAAGCATTAGCAAGAGTTTGTAATAGACCATTCACAAGTTGTTTGCTTCTATAATATTCCTCTTCTGTTAGTACAATGAATGAGTGTTTTCTATTAGCTTTATACTCTTTATCTATGTTTTTATGAAAAAGAGATTCTCCTGAATCTGAAAAGAAGAAGAATCTAGGTGTTAAATGAAATTGCTCTAAGCATAAATGATAATGATAATCAAGATACTTAAAGAAATTGAAGATTGATTTTCTTACATATAACTCCATTGATTCTTGATCATTGATGACAAGTTTTAGCACATTTTCATTGAAGAATGCTGGAACTAGAGATCTAACATCAATGAATATGTTTATGTAGATATCATCTTTATGCTTAATCGTTTCAAGAATTTCCCTATTAAGATATGTTGTTATGTAAGCTGAGTTCATCAAAGACTCCTAATTGATCTTTGTAATTTAAGCAAAATTTCACCAAGGAGATGTTTTAAGTTAGTATTCTCTAATTCTGACAAATCAATAGGGATATGCAAATCTTCTCCCTCTATATGGAATTTTATAACTACAATTCCATCATTGAACGATGAAATCTGAAAGAATGCTTTTGAATCATATTTCCGTATCTCTTTAATGATAGCATTACAAATAGCATTTAATAATAAGAATTGCTTAGTTTGTTTTGTCATTTTTTGATGAATTGACTTATCAATCTCTTTCTGGATGTCATCGAAATCCTTCTGAATATGCATAGCTATAGTTTTTAGGTCGATCATAATAGTATGTCCTCATGAATCGTTATTGTTTCCTCAATAAAGAGTTTTCTCTTATGAGGTATAATTTAGTTACGAATAATAAAAGTAGAAGGATAAGGGCCATTAGCGACCCTTATCCTCTTAAGATTTCTTCTTAGGTGGACGACCACGACGTCTCTTAGGCTTTTCTTCCTTAGCCTCTTTTTGTTGTTGATCTTGTGATTCCTTAACAGATTGAGATTTAGTCTCTTTAGGTTCTTCTTTGGTTTCTTTTTGTTGATCTTCTGATTGTTTAACAGGTTGTGGTTTAGATTCTTTTTCTTTCTTCCATACAATATCAAAGATACCACCCAAGTATTCAAGCTTGTCAATCTTGTAACCTTCAATGTTTAAATCAACTTGTCCTTTTGCAACAGACACCGTTACTACATGAATGGTATCATCTTCAACTTCTATTAGTCGTACAAATTCAGGCCTAAGTTGCTCTAAAATCTTACCTGTAAAGCTATCCGCTGAAATAACACCAATCTTTTTGTGTGGATCAAGTGTATAAACATCATAGTTATTAGTTGTAGGATTAAATACATAACGATACATAATTTAGCCTCCTCTAATGAATGATAATGGGTTTGCTGGTTGTGCAGCTGGTATAGGTGAAGATTGAGTTGATTGAGGAGATGTCGTTTGATTTGCAGTGCTTCCAAACTGTTGATCTTGTTGTCTACTATATTGTTGGTTTCCATTATTTGCAGACGTATTATCTTTCCAAGATAAGAAATCATGATAAGCTGATAATGTTTTAACCATTGGAAATGTTTGTAAATAGTTAACAAAAGCTCTCATTTGTGCATTAGAAAGACCAAGAGCTAAATGAAATACTTGTTGTTTATTTTGTATTTCTGAAAATGCAAGATAGTAGCCATTCTGACCTCTACCTACGGTAAAAACAGTCACACCATTTTGTGGATAATGTTTGATTTCAATCTTATCCGATTGTGGATTTGGATTCATCAACCAATCAAGTATTTCACAAGCTTCTTCTTCTGATAATGCAAACCATTTTGCATTCTGGTAGTCATAAATTTTATCACCTTTTTGAATTTCATTAGGTTTCTTAGGATTTGAAGCAATTGCAAATTGTAATGAAAGATTTCCTTTGTTAAAATTCTGGTAAAGTACAATGATTCCTTTCATAGAGTTTTGAAATGCTATGTATGCTTTCATGAAAACCTCCCTATTAAAAATCGATTGAATAACCTTTAGAGTAGTAAATGTTGCATTTGTAGCCTTGAATTACCTTCTTATCTTCTTTATCATCATCTTCATAAATATGTCTTCCTTTGTGTTTACTTACATCGTAATCATCATTACCAAAGAATGAGCTTTCTAAATAGTTTCCAAGTACATCACTCATTGAACACCTCTTTGTTAGTAGCTGTTATAAGAATTGGTTGACGATTTTCAATTTGTTGTTTGTATTTAGGTAATTGTTTAGCAACAAATTTACTAATTTGTCTTGCTGTCTTCTTTACTTCTGTTTCTGAATAATGATCTTTACATGGAACAATTGTTAGCAATGAATACCACTCAGAATCTCTTACCCAGTATACAGCTTGACATCCGCAATCTACATTGATCTGAAGAGTAGTAGCCATTACACCTCCCTGTAGAATGGGCATCTTGTTAAGCATAAAGCTAGGTCTGTATTTTCGTTTGATTCAACATAATTTTCATTTGGACAAATCAATATCCATTCATGTTGTACATTATATCTTGGTTTGATAACAGCATCTGGTATGTTAAAAATCTTATCCTTGTACCTAATGCTTACAAGTGGTGGAATTGTGTAACCGATGTATTCAAAATCATCTTCGAAATTTTTGTCCTTCAGTAATGATCCATATTGTACGTATAATTGTTGTTTTGATATACAACGTATTTCAAATGTATAGATGTTGAAAGCAACAATTGATTTGATAAGGTTGTTCCAAAAAGTTTCATCAGTATTTATGTCTATATTAAACAAATGACTTAAAAATTTTTTTGATTTACATCCATGATTGTATAAATGAAAAATTCTATCATCTTTAGAAATGAAATATTGACTAAACGCCTCTTCTCTAATGTTTAAAAGCTTCTTATTCTGATCAAATTCATATATCACAGTTGTTCCAGATGATGTCGTAATGATATCAATTGTTCCAGAATTCTCAGAATCAAATGTGAAAGGATGATCTCGTAACCAGCACGTATCCGGTAAAAGTCTCTTTAACATACCTACCTCGGAAACGTTTCAAAATGAATAAAACTTGTATAAGGTTATAGTTTAGGTTTTGCTATTATCTAACGAAACAATAAACAAGTGGTCTAGTTTTCTCTAATTTTTCTAAAACTTTATTTCTAAGATTCTCAGCTTTGTTTTGAAAATAATCCCAATTAAGATTTATATCACCATAAGGTGTTGTGTAGTTTTGAAACTTCACTCTTAATGAAGCTATGTAATCACATATATCTGCTAATGCTAAATCAAGAAAATGTCTTTCCCAATCTGTAGGAATTGTATCAAATGTATGAACAAATGCTCCTAACACAGTGTAATAGGATCTATCTAGTTTTGGTAAGATTTGTAATTTATCAGGTGGAAAGTATTTCCATGTGAAATTGAAAACAGAATATTTCATTTGAGTTAATGATTTTGTCATTGACAAAAGATAATCAGGCAATGCATTCCAAGTTGGATAAGGATTATAAGGATAACTATTGATAAAGTAATCTCCTAATGTGTTTAGCACATTTACAATCGATATGAATTTATGATTAGGATCTAATGGGATTCTGAATGTTGTATCATCTATCTTGTATTCAGGATTTTTCTCTAGGTCTATTACAACATATTGTTGATAAGGTTTAAATCTACTAAAGAAAGGGAGCGTGTAGTTTCTTACATATTCAAGAATTTCATCATCACTTATTTCTAATTGCATTACAGGATGACCAAGGTTCTTTTTGATGAAATCTAATACAAGAGATTCCGTTAACATTCAATATATCCTCGAATATGTTTTGAAGTTAGGTCTCCAAAAGAGGAGACCTAACTTGCATTCAATAGATGTTCTAACGTTTAGAGTCAAGGTAATCATCCTCAGTTCCAAACATGTTTTCAAAATCATTGAATTTTGGAATATCATCTTCAAATAAACCAGATTCTACATCAAAAACTCCATAGTAATGTGGATCACCATATTCAATAGTTAACTTTTTGAAACCATTTTCTTTTCCAAATTTTTGAAGTTCAAGAATTGGAAGTGAAGAATAGTTTGCATCTACAACAAAAACTCTTATTCCAAGAAACTCGGGTTGTACTTTCTGAATAACTTCCAATTCTTTTCTCACAAGTTCTCTTGTTTCCTTTTGTGCATGTTTATTGAATCTTCTAACATAGAAATTACGAGCACCATCTACATCTCTCATTACATAATAATAAGTGTACATATTTAGTGGTTGATCAAATCTAGCTAATTCTGCTCTTTTAAATTCTTGCATATTACGTTGATATTTGTTGTTATACTCTTCTTCTAGAGTAGCTTTTGCTAAATCATCATATGATTCTGGGAACCAATAGCTAAACTTTACTTTTTCAGGTTTAACGTATCTCCGTGACATTTCTATTCTTGAATCTGATCTATGTCTTACAAGTTGTCTGTCTACGAAGATAGGAGTTTCAATTCTCAAACAAACTAGACTCTGTTTCCAACAAGAAATCAATTCATCTTTATCAAATCCATATAAAGCACTAGCAGCTTCGATTGTAGGAATTGAATGATCATGTCTTAAGGAATCTTGAATCTTATAGCCTTGTAAATGACCTTTAATGTTAACATGAGGACATCTGATAAATTCAAATAAGGATTGATGTCCTCTGCTATACAAAGCTTTTACAAGCTTATAAGGATTTTTAGCATGATCGTTTCCATAAGATATAGAAGCTAGTGTAGCAATAAAGTTAACTCTTGTAGCAAAATTCAAGTTTGATGTCCATGCTTCTTTCACAACTTTTACGTCCATTCATCCCTCCTTTATTTGTTGATTTCAATAACTTGAAAATCATGTAATTTGCATACCTTTTTGAAGTCTTCCATTATTGTTTTAATTGTATCAAAATCAGAAATTTCTGTTGGTATGAATTCAATATAATAGGAACATCCTGTTGGATCATGAGTTAGATCCATCATGATTCTCACTTTCTTCCTCATTTTTCTCCTCTAAGCAATCAAAAAGTTTTCCTTCTTCAATAGCATTTACTAGATCATGTACAGGATAGCCAACTAATGTATCAGCCAACTTAAGAAAAGTTACAAGTAACTCATCAAGATAACAGTCTGATGCTATTTCTGCTGAAACCTTATGAGGAAATGTGGCATAAGACGGTTGTTCATCATCTTTTATTGTTTCTAACGTTATTCTTATTATGGGTCGTTTCATAATAAGCTCCTATTACATAATAGGTGTTTTTGTCTCTTGGAATAATTTTGGGATATTTGAAATAGGTATGGACCTCTGATACAGGTCCATACCAAATGGCAACATCTATGAATTTGGAAGGATGGTTTAAATATCTTAGAATTTGTGGATAATTTCTAAGGTGTTTCAAAATCTCTTCATGTAAAGCCTTTGGCCAAGATCTGATTAGCATAAACATTATGATTTCCTTCTATTAGGTTATTTTGTGTTGTCAAGGTATATACCTCCATATTCGGAAAGTATATCCTTTTCAAGTGCCTCTTGTGTTACATCATAAAGCACCTTGTATCTTCTACATCTCATTTTATATGTTTCTGTATTTGGTACAGCTACTACATCTGCTGGGTCTATTTCACATACAACTATTCTTACCTTCTCAGGTTCCATTGCACCATAATGAGGTAGATATTCATAAGAGCATACATGTAATCCAGATGAACATGCTCTATTAGGATCTGTGTCACACATTTCAAGAGGTAACTCCACAATAGATCCAGGAGTATGAAGAGTTTTGTCATCCCAGATGGAAGTATAATCAGCATTGACTTTCTTGTATGCTAATATCATTCCGTCTTTTGTAATAGGAATTCTTCCTCTTGTGATGAAATCTGCTAATTGATCTATGATGTATCCAACAGGATTCTTTTCAAGTCTTCTTATAAACTTAACGAATGCTTGTACAACATATGCAAGTTTGTTAGCTTTAGAATAAGTATCTATGAGCTTAGAAAGATATTTAGCAAGTGCTTTAGGAATTGGTTTCTTATCCAGATAATAATCACCATCTTTAATTATTATACCGAGATCATCAAGTATAACTTCTCCAACAATAGCTTTAAGAGACCTAAGTGTTTCACCTGGAATCTCATCTTTATCTACATATTCATTAATAATAGATTCTAGTTTTTGTTTCTTGTTATCATCTATGAAAGGTACGTATGCTTGTAGTATAACATGATCATTATCATTTAAAGCTTCAAAGTAGAAGTAGTTACCATCATAATAGAGATCTTTTATTTCATAACTATCTTGTTTTGCATTATCAATAACGTCAATTATTTTACCATTTTGTATGATATAGCTGATCTTAGTAGTTGGATCTAAAATCTCAATTCTAGATTTGACATTTTTCAAGCGATAATAGGATACACCTGTTGTCCAACACATACCTGTATCAAGATTCTTTACAATACAATGTCTAAGCACAATATGATTTTTAAGAGTTTCAATAGGTTGGCCAATCAATTGCTTTTTGTCCATGTTAGACCTCCTTAACATTATTAATTTCAAAATCAGTTGGAATTAAATTGATTTCTTTCTCAGATTCATGATTTAACATTTGCAAATATTTATCTTTTGTTATACCAAGAGATTTTAGAATGTCATCTAATGGTCTAACGATTCGAATTTGTACATATCTATCTTGAAATCTTTCTTTCAATCTTTGATATTCATTTAGATATCTCACATCAGGAATAATGATGAAATCAATATTATTTTCAATAGATTCAATTCTTTGTATAAGATTATCTATCCAGAAACATGGATCTTTTGTCTTTCTTACATATTCACCAATCTTTTGAGCAAGACAACGCCAATTACCATCACATTCTTTAAGAATTCTATTGATCTGATTATGATCTTCATGATTTAGAATCTGTTTGATAAGCTCTTTATCTTGAAAGAATACAAAGTCATCTTCTGTTGGTATATCTGAGTTTTTCAAAACAAATCCTATATGTTGTATCAGCTTCTTTAAAGGAGATGCTATGCTCATCAATGTTACTTCATAACCTTCATCCGTAAGAAATGTTGTGATTTTGTTTGATATATAAGTCTTACCAACACCTATATTACCTGTAATCCCTATAATCAGACTTTGTTGTTTAAAATTTCTTTCAGATATTAAATAAGATACTAACTCATTCATTAAAATGCTCCTCATATTTGGTTTTGAAATCTAGAATTCTTTTGATAATAGCTTCTTTATCTTGAAGTCGTTCCTTAATAATAGTGGTATAGTCAGGATGGTAAAATCCAAATCCTACACAAAGATCTCGTAATGCATTATAATCTTTTGCAAACTGTACAATCTTGATCAAATCTGGTAATTTATCAAAGAAATCAGGTTTGTGTTTTACAATGGATCTGACATGTTCATCAAAATGGAAAAGAAAGTTAGCTTGTTCTTGATTCTCACATAATATAAGCTTGATCAATGATTTCATAATACAATCATCTAATATATATGAGAAGAAATGCTTTAAGTTACAAATTTTAAAGAAAGACTCATCTCTAATGACATAAACATCTTTATGGAGTATTTCTCGTATAATGGATTCCAATGATTTAGGTATGATATATGTATATCCTCTGAATACCTCTTGTTCACCATTGAGGATACTATAATGCTTTTTTGTATAAGGACATTTGAAAAGAGGATGTGATCGCAATTTTCTAACTAGATCTTCATCATTAGTTTTAATTCTTTTATCACCACATAGAATAGTATACTTAGCTGTTTTCTTTTGTTTTGATTTCTTACGTTTAGTTGATTTAGATGAAACACTTAACTGTTTCTGACTTCTCTCCTCCAGATATAATTGCTTAATTTGTTTGTAAGACTTAACAAGATCTGAAGAATTCTCTTCTATAAACTTTTGTATCTCTTCTAAACGTTGAATTGTATCTCTTGAAAGAGATACTGGAAAGTTACCGTAAACTACAAGCAGATAATGATCAATAGCATGTCTAAAATCATAATGAATATCTGTAAAAACTGTTGTAACTCCTGAATGAACTTCAGCATAAGATACAAATAGCTTTTCATCAACAAGATAGAAATCGATTACTCCAAATTTAGGATGTTTGTATTGCTTATGAAGAATTACACCGAACCAAGGTTGGACTCGTTTAACAGAATCATTAATTACGATTTTAGGAGAAATAGACAAATTTTTGCATGTCATTTCTATGATATCATATATCGTATAAAGGTTGTAACAGTCTGGTATGAAGAACGAAACAGTAAGACCATTGTCTTCATTTGTTGACTCAGATTTGATTTCAGTTAGCACTATCTTATTAGAAAGTTTACTTGCGACATATGAAGTTTTTACTCCATTCCTTCTTGATTCAATTGTTATAGCATTAGAAATAGCAAATGGAGCTTTTGCACCAATACCAAAAGCTCCTATGGTCTCCTCTTTTTCCTCTTTTGTTGAAAAGAAAAATTTAGTATAAACTGTTTCAATTTCCTCCTTTGTTAGCCCTTTTGCATAATCCTTAACAGTAAATACATATCCATTATCTTCAGATCTAACTTTTATCTCCATAGAATAAGGATTCTTACCAACTTCCTTATAAGCATCATATGCATTGGCGATTGTTTCACGTATAGCTGCTGTTAGAGGTTCTTTATAGAGAGATGTCGTGAGAATATGAATTGCTTTAGCTGTGTGTTTCTCATCAAACACAGTTGTCATCGACCCTCCTTTCAATTTTGACTTCTCCATTCGGATAAACAGTTAATCTCTGTATTTCGTTAAAGATTCGTCTTACATAATAATCAAACATTCCATAACTAAGTGTTCCAAAACTAGGTATTTCAAAAGTGATAGGTGTTTTAAGATTCGTAACCTTATCTGATATAATGTTGTCAATATCGTACACATTAACACCAGTCTTTTTATTCAACAAATCATGATCTACATGTTGACAAAATCGAGCAAGCTTATAATAGAGATCACCATTCAGCATTTTCATAATATCTTTATCTTTGCTGAGATAGATTGTATAGTAACTATATAAACTAGGAAGCTTTTGTTGATAAGGAATCAGTAATGTAAGTTTTTTGCTTGGTTTTCGGTTCCTTAAACTGGAATAGGTAATTTTCTCAACTTTAGCAACTGAATTCCAAACATGTACAAACTTTTGATATTCATGCCAACTTGTAAACTTCTTAATGACACGATGCCCATTGCATTCTATGATAGTTACATAGTAACCTTTCGATAATAATTGTCTGATTGTTGAGATGAGTTTATTAGCAATCTTTTTCTTCTTTGGTATATAATGAGCATCCTTTTCTAGATCAATTTTGTAACGAAAATGAGAAAACAGTTCATCAAATGTTACTCCAAGAAAGTCCAATATCGGTTGAATTTCTGATTGTCTGAGTATGAAAAATCGTACAAGTTTGTAATCAGCATCTTTATACTTATGTCTGAATATATCAAGCATCTTTTTCCTGATAGTTGATGATGCCCTGGATTCTAGTTTCTTTGGAATGAAGACTACACAATTGGAGTCTTGACTAATCATAGTAAAAATATCTGTAGAAAAGTATTTACCAAGACCATATTCATAAACGCTTGCATTAACTTCAAAAAGATTTATCAATTCTCTATGTTTTTGACTAAATTTGCTGCTCCATTCAATAGGAACATGAAGATCATCTCTACTAGCAGGAATTGTTATATCTTCAACATCCATTGAAAAGAATACACGACCACTTGATTCGTAATCACCATACCAACAAAAGGTAGATCCTTTGAAATATATCATACTAGGATAAATAGAATAGTAAGCTTCATATTCTTCTGTTTTCTCATATGCAATAGTTGTAACAAAAGGATAACGAAAGTCGACATTAATATCATACTTATAAGGATTCAGTCCTAAAGATACAAATAACAAACCTAATCTAACTTCATTCATCCAAGAAAATTGGCTTGATTCTTTGAATTGAACTTTCACTTTACATCCATTAGGTTCATCAGTTTCCTTCTGATCAATTATCTCGTATCGTATTAGTGATTGATCATAATCAAGATAGATTTTATATGTGGTTTCTATTCCATCTTTATAGGATGTAACAAAGAAATGATCATTGACAGCAAATGGAGCTTTTGCTCCTAGTCCAAATCCACCTATGAAATCATTCGTTTCATCTTTTGTCGAATAAAAGAATGAACAAAAGACTTTAAATATATCTTCTTCTGTTAGACCTGGACCATAATCTCTAATGATGAAACAATTTGGACTCAAATAAATGTCAAGCTTATCTTTTGGTTGATTATTAACTTGATTTGCTTCAACAGCATTGGTTAGAATTTCTCTAAATGCTGCATAATGAGGATGTTCATAAAGACCTTCCGTTAGTAATGTAATGAGTTTTTGTGTAAGAAATTTGTCATGTAATGTATACTCAATTTGTTTCTTTTTGTTTCTAGTGATAATCTTCTTAGTAACATCCTCTTTTGGAAGAAACCTCATTTATTCCTCCCTTTCGTATTGTCCATTCATAGTTTTCTCATAATAAGCATCAGTGTAGTCTGTTAATGGACAACAATTGAAAGATGCTAACAACTCAAAATGATTTGATAAGTCTTCTTCAGTAAGTGTTTCTGGTAGTTCCTTATAATCATATGATCTGGTGTAATAAATCGAATAAATTTCACCGTATTTATCCGTTGGGTCACATACAATTATGAATTTCATAGTCACCTCCAATAATTAAGCATTTCCAGTTTAATATAAATGATTTACCGTAATTAGGGAATGGTCCAGGACCAACATCTGATCCTGGACCTATGACTATTATATTTCAATAGTTTTCTTGACTTTTGATATCTTATCTCTCACAGCATTCAATTCTTCTTGACTATAACCAGTGTAGAATTCTGTAACCATGAGAGCATTATCTTCTTCTGCACCTCTCATGCATGTGCATAGATGTTTCGCTACAACATAAGCATATACTTTATTAGAACCTGTTATTCTTTGTACTTCCTCTACTATTTGTTGAGTAAGTTTTTCTTGTATAGCTGGTCTCCTAGCTACCCATTGTACAATTCTTGGTATTTTGGAAAGTCCTACAACTTGTGCATTTTCAGAACGAGAGAAATGATATTCTACATATGCATATCCTATTATAGGTAGAAAATGATGACTGCACATGCTATAGAGTTTGATAGGTCCTACAAATACAGGTACACTGTTACATTCATTTGGAGCAATTTCATTCATAACAGGAAAGTCCATTTCGGATATTGGAAAAGATTTGATATTAGGTTGTTCATCAAATGAACCTCTGAATATTTCAAACCAGCTTTTAGCAATTCTTTTAGGTGTTTCTTTCAGATTAGGATCATCATCAACATCCCATCCATAAAGTCTCAAAATTTGATCAAATAGTTTTGTTGCTTGATTAATGATTTGTTCCTTTTGTTCTGGTGTGAGTGGTTTGTTTTCCCAGCTTTTCATTTAAGCCTCCTGTTCAATTAATTCAGATACACCTATAATTCTGAATGGTACTTGAGAAGATGCTAATTCTATTACAGAATCAATAACATATAATACAGATTCTATATTCGTACCTGGTGGTACAAAAGTTCCAAACTCAATCTTGACATCATGGACATAATTAACAGAAGGAAGAGCATGTTGTATTATTTTGAATGCATAAACAGCATCTCCATTATAATCAAATGACTGTGTAAATTTAACATCATGAGATTGTGTTGAAAGGCTTATTTCTTTGTTAGCAAAATCAATCAACAGATCAGAATTGAATTTATGTGTAAGCATTCTGATTCTATTAAAATCATTTGCTGGAAGTACTATATGATCAAATTCAACTATATTAAGTAGTTTTTGTACTTTATCTTTGTTATAGGGATTGTTTACGAGAGATGGTTTTCTAAATAGAAGTTTAACATCTCCTTCGAATGTGAAGACATAGTAATCAGGTAACTCTATGATTTGAGTCTTTTGTCCACTAAATGTTTTTAGAAGTTTAATTACATTTGGAAGATTCACTAAGCTAATAGTTAATTGCTCTTGAAAAGGTAGTTTCAAATGATAAGTAACAACTTTGTCATTTGTTCTAATATGGATCTCATTGTCTTTAATTTCAACATCTGTACAAGAAATGGTCAACATTGTTAAAGCTTTGATGAACAAAGAGAATTCATTCTCATTGAGAGTAACTGTTTGTAAAGCTTCCATAACTCCTCCTGTTTGGTTTGTATTCTTGAATTAGTACGTTTTGCTCTCCCATATCCTTTCCTAGTTTGTTATAAAAGAATTTAACTGCAGTATCTTTATATGCAAATTGAAGCATATTCAATGTAAACCTATCCTTTATTACATCTTTATCCAGATATAGGATGATATGTTTAGGTTCTACAAAATAGGAATGGAGAATATCTAAACCTTTTGATAAACGAGCTTTGCCAAATACAGCTAGTCTACAATGACCCTTTCTGTTCAAGCTTACATTATGATTCAGAATATCAAAAACACCTTCGGCTATTATGAATGTATCAAACTTTGTTAGATCAAATGGTTTTGATGCATCTGGACAATAGACATCATAAGGATCATGATTATCTGTGTAGATCTGTATGTATCTTGGTTCTCCTTGTGTTATTCTACGAAATACAACAACAGTTCTTAACAAAGAAATGAATGCTACATAATTTGATTTAAAATCTGATAAAAAATGCTTGTTTTGATGTAATTTCTTCACAATTGGAGAATTTAGACTCATAAAATTCGAATTTTCCATCAAGTCATCAGGAGATACTATATTATATAGCTTTGGATCAAAATCTGAATTGATTCTATCCCTAACATAAGCATATTGATGATCATTTAGTTTGTATGTTAGATTCCTTGTAATAATTGATGATGTTGTATTAATAGTTTTGAAGTTTACTGTCTTGCCTTCATATGCTTGTAATACTAATTTAGCTTCTTCAGTTGTGCATATATTCTTGCTAATAAACGTTTTCAGAAGTTTTTTGATATGACCTCTTTCATTACAACGAAAGCATATAAAGAATGGAACTGATAAGCTAATGTATAAATGACCATAGTTATACAGTTTTCTTCTTGAATCACCACAATATGGACATCTTGTAATAACAGTGTTTGGTTTAATAACAAAGCATGTGGTCCTTTCACGAAGAAAGGACCACACATTAGGATCTACTGTATTCATTCTGATCCTCTAATTAGTATTAGTCATCTTTGAGTATGGTAGAAGAAACCAATTGATTTCCAATTAGTAAGGATTCTTCATGTTGTAATTGTTTTATAAGATCATCTACTTCTGCAAATGATAGATTAAAGTAGTCACATATGATTCGTTTAACTTCTGGATTATCTTTGCAATATTTAAGTAAGACAGCTATTAAATCAAAGTTGTTTTCATATGTAGAGAGGAATTCATAAAGCATCTGATACAACTCCTCTTAAAGTAATCCTTGTGATTGAAGTTGTTGTTTCAAACCAAGTAGTTTCCAAATAGCATTCATGAAAGCAGCATTAGGTTCAATAGATCTTGCTATAGAATCTATATAACCACCTGCTTCCAATCTGATTTCAATTGGAATAGATTCATCATATGCTACATCTTTCATGATTGAAGGTAAATCAACATAACTTTTTGCAATGATTCGTACTAAAGCACCTAAAGCTTGACGAAGTGATTTATAATCTTTGAAATTTCCAGTTAAAAGATACTTAACCTGTTTATATACTTCTTCATATTCATTTAGATTAACATTCTCATCAAAATGAAACTTACCATCAACAGAAAACCTTTGTAAGGCTTTAATTATATCACGAAGATTTGGATAAAGTTTTGTTATAAGCTTCATTATATCTTCATCTTTGAATTCAATGCCTTCTTGCTTAAGTATATAAACACATCTTTCATAACATTTCTCAATTGGAGGAGCTGATACATAGAAGATTTGCATTCTAGATAAGATTGCTTGGTCAACTCTGTTAATGTAGTTAAATGTCAATAGAAACGAAACATATTTGCTAGCAGATTCAATTGGTTCCCTTAAAGCTAATTGTGCATCTATTGATGTATTATCAAATTCTTCAAAGTATACAATCTTCTGAGGACTAGCTATTGGTGGAATTTGTAGAAATGGAAGAATAATGTTTCTTACTGTATCAATTCTTCCATGCAATGAAGCATTAAGAGCTATGTAGTCTTCTTTTGACTTACATATATGATCTCTTATAATTCTAGCTATTGTAGATTTACCTGTTCCTGGTGGTCCACAAAATGCTAAATGAGGAATCTTTCCTTGATTCAGATATTCTTTAAGTTTAGCTTTGTCTACGTCTGGTAATATAACATCATCAAGAGTTTTTGGTCTGTACTTCTCCACCCATAGATGTTGCATGTTCATTGAACTCTCCCATTATGCTTTCTATGACATCTTTATTTAATGCCTTAGTCATTAGTAAGGATGTTGAAACTTCTAAAAGTTTTAAAAGAAAGCTTCTAAGACTTTCATAGTTCTTTTTTGGATTAACGACAAACATACGAAACTTGGTTTGTAGCTTTTTCTTAAACTTATGTTTTATAGGTCTAACAGGCAGAAGATTTTGTAACAATTGATTTACTTGCTGATCTAATTTAATTGGTTGTATATCGATTTTATCAGGAAGAGGTGGTAATATTCGTTGTTCATCATCAATATCAACATTAATAACCCAAAGAAATATCAATTGAGGTAGTGTTAAATCAGTTTGTTCAATTTCTGATTTAATCTGTTGATCTAAATGTTTGAACAATTCTTGTTTTAACTGTTCTTTGTACATCATAGGAACTTCTCCTTGTAGTAGTCACATAAATCTCTTACGAAACAATCAAGTTTGCATCTAGGCGTTGTAGGTTTACAGTATTCTCGACCAAACTGTACAACTGTATCATTAAGTATGATTATGTCGTTTGGGTCTGCATTATTTTTGATGAAATTGAATAGCTTGTTAATGTTTTGTACATGTTTTAATTCAGACCAGAACCACCTTCTAACAACACGAATCATATGAGTATCTAATACAGGATATGCTTCTCCATTCAGTTTCCAAGCAATGAATGAAGCTGATTTCAAACCTATACCTGGAATTCTAAGTAACTGCTGAAATGATACACCTTTTAATGTTCCATTGAAATGATTCACAATATATTTAGCACCTTCAACAAGAATTCTGGCTTTTCGTCCATGATATCCACATGGTCTGATAACTTTAGCTACTTCAATTGGATCAGCTTGTGCTAATTGTTCAAAAGTTTTCCATGGAAATTGTTTAATGACCTTATTTGTAACAACATCTCTTGCTTGCGCAGATAGTACGACACCTACGAATAGTTCGAAATCATTCTTCCATTCAATTGAATAGCTTCCATCAGGATAATGCTCTTTAAGACGTTCTGCAAGTTTATGAAATTTTTCCTTGATACCCATTTTACTCCTCGTTTATTAATGTTATCAATGTCTTAAGACCATCATCTAGAATGTAACTTCTGAAACATTTTATATTTGGATGATCATTGGATGTAAACAATACTTTTGGTTTTGCAAATTTGAGATAAGGATTGATATTAATTCCGTAGAATCTCACAATACATTTCTTCCCAGAGAGAAACTTGAGTAACTGTTCACCAAATCTGCTATACTTCTTTACAACGAATTTGTTACCGAATCTATCCTCTAGTACTACATATTTACCTTGAAACTTCTTGGATCTTCTTTTGCGCATGTTCTCCTCCTTGTTGTGTTTTATTAACAATTATCTGGCTTAGTTGTTTAAATGGTATATTTTCTGCTATAAGTTTCAATATTGGTTCATCAACGTGACCATCATGTTTATAAGCCTTCAAACAATGAAGATCACCAAGCTTATCAACATTCTCAATAAGTGGATCAATGTCTTTATATGTTTCTGTTAAAAGAATTACATTCCCATAAGGAGAATCAAAAACGAATCTCAGAAATGATGAATTTGTTGAAAGTGATTTCAGTATATACATTGGTGAATCAGGTTTAAATTCTATTTCTCTCAATGGTATAATGAAACATTTACTTTCACCTTCTTCTGATTTTAACATTCTTTCTAGAAGTTGCATAAATAAGTTGATACCATCAATCTTTGACTTGGCTGGATCAAAATCGTTTATAAAGTCTGTCGGATGAATTAACCAATGAATTGTTATCATTGTAACCCCCTGTCATCTAAAATGGAAATCTTTTTAATAGCTTTTACCCTAATAGCGTAACCTTCATCTAACATAATCCAATCTTCACCATTCTCCTCTTCAATCTCTTCGATTATACCTATAAAACCACCATCTTCTAGTATTATGTGACAAAGCTTTCCTATGTATTTTTTACATTCTTCCTTAGTCATATCAACCTCTTCTTATAAAGAGTTTGTTCAATGACAATTATTTTCAATTGCTACAAACTTATAGTAACATTAAGAGTTGTAATTGATTCTTAAGTAATTTTCTTTAAACCACTTTGCTTGTCTTTCTCTTGCAGATTGAAAGATTGGGTTACAGTCTGTTATCCATTTTTCAAGGTAGTCTGCCATTGTCTCTACAATTTCCGGTTGGTGTTCTCTGAGTAGATTCCACATCGCCTCTGCCACAAGTCTTGTTTCCTCTTGAGT
>Ga0256842_1000270_pt1 | contig 45605 bp, 49 predicted proteins | sample 4559240metaG_FD_185973 | JGI IMG/M metagenome (GOLD analysis project Ga0256842, IMG submission 185973) | Hydrothermal vent microbial communities from Guaymas Basin, Mexico - 4559-240 | ecosystem: Environmental > Aquatic > Marine > Hydrothermal vents | place: Mexico: Guaymas Basin | collected... | reverse complement strand
AGTCCCGTCGCTCCCGCCACTTGCCGATTCGATTAACATTGAATCGGCTTTTTTTATTTGGAGTAATTTTGTATTATACATATATTCTTTATTCAAAAACCAGAGATAAATATTATGTTGGCTACACATCGAATTTAACTGCCAGATTGGAAAAACATAATGCCGGGGGAAGCAGATTTACAAAATCTGGAATACCTTGGGAAATAGTTTATTTTGAGGAATATTTAGATAAAAGTTCAGCAATTAAGAGAGAGAATAAAATTAAGAAAAAGAAAAGCAGAAAATATATTGAAAATTTGATAGCAGAAGGTCGTCCCGAAAATTCGGGAAGTCCCGTCGCTCCCGCCACTTGCCGATTCGATTAACATTGAATCGGCTTTTTTTATTTGGAGTAATTTTGTATTATACATATATTCTTTATTCAAAAACCAGAGATAAATATTATGTTGGCTACACATCGAATTTAACTTTTTTATCACAATATATCATTTTTTAGTTACAAATTTTTGAGTATTTTATAGAGAACATTTATCGAATTATCTTGCATAATCAGAAACAATTATTTTTTTAGTTCAAACAAAAAAAAGAGGAAATTATGATAGTAGTCAGCGAGTGTCTTTTAGGAATAAATTGTAAATATAATGCCGGTAATAATGCTTGCAAGCCATTAATAGAATTCGCTAAAAATGGTGGAGTTATACCGGTTTGCCCTGAACAATTAGGTGGTTTACCAACACCGAGAATCCCTGCTGAAATTATTAATAATAAAGTTCGTAATAAAAATGGTGAAGATGTTACGGGAAATTTCAAAAAAGGTGCTGAAGAAGCTCTAAAAATTGTTGATTTAGTAAAACCGGAATTGATTATTCTCAAAGCCAAATCTCCATCTTGCGGATATCAAAAAATTTACGATGGAAGTTTTACAGGAAAAATCATTGATGGAAATGGTGTTTTTGCTAAAATGCTAATTGATAGAAACTACAAAATAATCACTGAAGAAAATAAAGAAATGTTACAAAAATTGGAGGAAATAAATGGCAGATAAGTTAATCAAAGGAATTAGCGAAGACAAATATATAAGATTTTACGCAGTAGATGCGATTAAAACTGTCAAAGAAGCTATTAAAATTCATAAATTATCAGTAGCAAATAGTATTTTGACAGGCAAATTACTTTTAGCCGGATTAATGATGAGTTTTGATTTAAAAAATAAACAAGACCTTTTATCAATAAAATTGGACTGCTCCGGTCCGACGAAAGGAATTATTACTACTGTGAAAAATAACGGAGAGATAAAATGTTATATTAATAACCCTGCTGCGGAATTTTCTAAAGAGACAAAATCATTCAAAGAATTCTTACAAGACGGAACTATTTCTGTCATAAAAGATTTAGGATTAAAAGAGCCCTATATTGGCACCATCGAGTTGATTTCCGGGGGAATCGGTGATGAGATGACTCATTATTATCTTAAATCAGAACAAATCCATACAGCCGTTTCTGTTGGAATAATGTTTAATAAGGATGGAAGTGTAAAACAAGCCGGGGGATTTGTTGTTCAATTATTACCTTTTGCACCGGAAGAAAGTATTTCAAAATTGGAGGAAAATTTAAATTTTCTCCCTAATATTACTGATTTATTGGATATGGGACATTCTATTGAAGAGGTTATTGAAAAATTTGTTCTTAAAGACATTCCTTCAAAAATTTATGAAACAATCGAGCCAAAATATTTTTGTGATTGTTCTTATGAAAGATTTCTGAAAGGAATTAGTTTATTATCTGAAAGCGAGTTAAATGAGATTATTAAAGATAATGAAGATATTGAAGTAGTTTGCAGATTTTGTAATAAAAAATACACATATAGCCCTGAAACAATACTCAAAATTAAACAATCAAAAAAGCATTAATTTTCTTCTAATTTTTCCTGAATTGATGCTATTAAGGATTGAAAAGTAAATGGTTTGCTCATAAAGGAAGCTTTTGTTTCTTCAAAGATTTTATTGAGTTCCTTCGAAATTCGTAAACCTGACATAATAATTACTTTTTGATCCTTATTTTTTTTATTGATCTCCCAAAAAACTTTATCACCTGATAATTTTGGCATTACAATATCCAATAAAATTAAGTCGAATTTTTTACCGCTATTATAAACTTCTAAAGCTTCTTCGCCATTGCTGCAGAAAGTTAATTTATAGCCTAAAGGTGTTAAAATGTCGTTAGCAATAGTTCTATTAGTTTCTTCATCATCAACAAAAAGAATTGAAGCACTACTTTTCTTAGCCACAATATCTATTTGTGTTTCACGCTCTTCTATTACATCAGAATATTGAGGCAAATATACATTAAACGTTGTTCCTTTTCCCTTTTCAGAATAAACATCAATAAATCCTTTATGCTGAAAAATTATATTATAGGCCATTGCTAAACCTAAACCGGTACCGACACCTTTCTCTTTAGTTGTAAAGAATGGGTCAAATATTTTCTTAATGGTTTCTTTATCCATACCAACACCGGAATCTTCAATACTAACCTTCCAAAAATATCCTTTTTTGGCATTAATATGTTTATTGCAAAAACTATTATCCACCTTGAATTTAGTAATGGTTAAATATAGGGTTCCTCCCCGTTCATCTTCCTCTTTCATAATTGTCATCGCATGATAAGCATTGATCGTTAAATTCAAAAAAACTTGTTCTATCTGAGTTGGGTCACCCTTAATCATTGCTTTTTCAGGAAAAAACTCAATATCAAGGTCAACAATTTTATCAAAAGAGCTGGTTGCTATTTTCTGAATACTGGAAATTGTTTCATTAAGATTTACCGGCATATTTCTGATTTTGTATTTGTGGGAAAGCATTAAGATTTGCTTTACAATATCTTTTGCTCTGTTTGCCGAAGAATCCATTAAACCCAGATATTTATTTAATTGATCTCCCGTAATTTCTTTTCCCATTGAAATTAATGTTTTCATAATAGATATCGGTCCAAAAATACCATTCAAGATATTATTAAAATCATGAGCCAGACCGCCGGCCAATGTTCCGATTGTTTCTAATTTTTGAGCTTGTTCCAATTGTAACTGCTTCTTTTCCAATTCGCTAACATCATCACAGCGTATCACAATTCCCCTAACTCCGTTAGCAATTAAGGGATAAAAAATAATATTATATAGACGATCAACTTCTTCAAATAGATTCTTTTTGTAAATTATTTCTTCTTCTTTTGTCTGCATAACGTTGAAAATTTTATTTTTATAGGAATTGAATTGAGGGATAATCTTCCAAATCTTTCTACCTAGAACATTTTCTTTATTTGCACTAAACACTTCTTGAGCTGTTTTATTCCATTGGGTTATTTTATAATTCTCATCTATAGAAATTAGAACAGAAGGCATAGATTCTAAAATATTACTGAGATAATTTTTAATATTTGAGATTTCTTTTTCTCTTTTTTGAATTGTTTGAGCCATAATATTTATATGGTTAGAAATAACATCAAATTCATTATATCTTTGTTTAGGAATTTTATTATCATAATTTCCTTTATTTAACTCGGAAATACCATCTTTAATATTGTTTAATTGTTTAAGAATTGAGTTTTTAAAAAGCAAAATAATAATAAGTGTAGAAAACACAACCTCAGATAAAGCGATAACAATGAGAAATAAAAGGTAATTGTTTATTGTTTTTTTGAGTTGTCTATCGGAAGCATAAATCTCTAATTCACCGATGAATTTATTATTATAGAAAATTTTTCGTCTTTCACTAAACTTAAATTTCTTAAGTTCTTTAGAAGTTTCGGATAAATTTATTATTATATTATCATTATCTTTATAAAATCCTTTAACGATCTCCCCTTTTGAATTATAAAGAATGATACCTCCAACATACTCTAATTTTAACTCTTGGGTAATATTTTTAGTAATTTCATTATCAACATAGTTCCAAAGAGAGTATCCGAGATCTGAACTTAGTTTCTGTGATATTTGAGTAATTCTACTATGAAGAAGTTTGGTTTGATTTGTGACTTCTGACTTGAAAAGGATAAAATAAAAAATAGAAGAAGTTATAAATATACTGAACATCGTTATTTTTATAAGAGCAAACATTAAGGTTCCATTTTTTTTCGACATCATTAAATCCTTTTTTTAATTTAATCAATGTTGAACAATGAATTTGTGTCAATAAAAAAACCATTTGAACGAATTCAAATGGTCTTATTATGGAGCGAAAGACGGGGTTCGAACCCGCGACCCCAACCTTGGCAAGGTTGTGCTCTACCACTGAGCTACTTTCGCAATATATGGTACCAGAGGCCGGACTTGAACCGGCACGGACCGAAGTCCGAGGGATTTTAAGTCCCTTGTGTCTACCAATTCCACCACTCCGGCAAACATTTTTTTTGGAGGCGACACCCAGATTCGAACTGGGGATAAGGATTTTGCAGACCCTTGCCTTACCACTTGGCGATGTCGCCAAAAAAATTTAGACAATTCTGCACAAAAGCAGCCTCGCTATTCACTCTATCAATGAAGCTACATTTATAAATATGGTTTTTATGTCAAACAATTTTTTATAATTATCTACATTTTTCAGGATTTAGCTCCTGATTAAATTGAAAGGATATAAATCACTATTCTTTATTTTTCAGATAGTTAGAACTCTAAATCCAACACGTTAAAAACTCTTAAAATTCTCCAACCTTAAAAAAATCTTGAATATATTTAATATCGGATGCTTTTGCTTCAGATAGACTACCTTGAAAAATAACTTTTTTATTATCCAAAAAAATCAGTCTGTCAGCTATTCGATGAATACTTGCCAATTCATGCGTAACTACTACAATCGTCATATTTAATTGTTTTTTTAGCTTTAGAATCAATTTATCAAGAGTTTCACTTGTTAGGGGATCTAATCCTGCACTTGGTTCATCACAAAATAAAATCTCCGGATCTAAAATAATAGATCTTGCCAAAGCTGCTCTTTTCTTCATTCCTCCGGATAATTCGGCTGGAGTCATATATTCAATATTTTTTAATCCGACTAAATTTAATTTTACTTTGATGATTTTTTTGATTAATTCTGTCGGTAAATTTGTGTGAGTTTCCAAAGGAATAGCTAAATTATCATAAATATTTAGAGAATTCAGCAAGGCTCCATTTTGAAACAGCATTCCAATTCTAAGCAGAACTTCCTCAAATTCTTCTTCAGTAACAATTTCTTTTCCAAAAAAACTTACCTTCCCTGAAGTCGGAGTATTTAGCCTTAAAATATTCTTTAAGAATGTAGATTTTCCACAACCACTTCCCCCAAGAATAATAGTAACTTCATTAGGATAAATAACAGCGTCAATATCATCAAGAATGACTTTTTCACCATATTGAGCTGTCAAATTTTTAACTTCTATAATCGGATTTTTCATTTTGGCAAAAATATCAAACTAAAAATTACATCAAGGACAATTACTGAAAAAATAGAAGCAACCACAGAATAGGTAGTTGCTTTACCAACACCTTCCGCCCCACCTTTAACTCGAAAACCATAATAGCTTCCGATAACAACAATTGCCCAAGAAAAGGTTATGGATTTAATCAAACTAACTAAAATATCTTGAAAGGATAATATGCTTATAGCTTCATTAATATATGAAGTCGGAGTTAAATCCAAATAGAACATTGCAATTAGCAATCCGCCAAAAATACCCACAAAAATCGCCAAAATAACCAAAAGCGGTAAACAGAAAGTAATAGCTTGGAATTTTGGAGCAACAATATATCTAATTGGATTAATTGACATCATTTTCAACGCATCAATTTCTTCCGTAACTTGCATAGTCGCAATTTCAGAGGCAAAAGCCGACCCACTTCTTCCGGCAACAATTATAGCGGTCATCATTGGTCCCATTTCTCTAACCATCGAAATTGAAATCAAATCTGCGACAAAAATATTTGCTCCAAATTGTCTTAATTGAGCGGCAGCCTGTAAAGCTAAAATCAACCCTATTATCAAAGAAAGCAGAGATAAAATTGGAATCGCCTCAACACCAATCAAAATCCCCTGTTGAATAACAGCTCCCTTTCTTTGACCTTTAGGTTTAAACAAACCGACGATCGACCAATAAAAAATATCCGCGGTTAAAAACATCGAATGGATAAATTCATCTTTAAAATTATAAAATTTTTCGCCAAGTTCTTCAAAAAAAGTTTTTCTCTGAGGCGGTGGAACATCTGCCAAATCTAATGAGGTGAAAGTTTGAAAAATATCGCGAAATTTTTCCGGAACATCTTCCAATAAATTATATTTTTCTTTTGGATTTATTTTTTGAATTAACAAATCAAGAAAGGCAACCCCGAAAGAATCTATGTGTTCAATCTTAGAAATATTAATTTTTTTTAATAACGCCCAGTTTAAATTTTCAAAATTATAATAAGAAGAATCAATTAATTTTTTTGATAAAGATCCCTCCAAATATAGCGTTTCATCAATTATAGTATATTTTAGCATAAGATTTAATAGAGGAAATAGGTTACACGCAAGAATAGGTTTTGATTTAAAACAAACCAATCAGACACGTCTTTATTGTAAGAAATATTAAGCCGATAATCGACAGACAAATATTTGAAAAGCTTCAAGTTAACAGTCTGCTCCCAATCAACACTTTTGGACGATTCTTTATCGAACGGAAAAAGAATGTCGGCATTTGTATTATAACTAACGTCACGGAGAATTTGGAAATTACCCAAAAGAGAAATCTCAATACCTTCCTGATAATTAGATTTATTTTGCTGATAAACATTGTAATTATTATACGGACTATTCTCATCATGAATTGTGTGAAGAAAAGAATAAACGTTGCGGTAAACATCTTGTCGCATTCCAAAACCGGATCGAATATTCAAATTTGCTTGAGGATGATTTAAAATCCTAAAATTAAAACCTAATCCTTCTTTTATAGAAATAGGGTAAAAAGGTGGTTTTACATCCAACGATTTGATATTTTGGTAAGTTTGAAGAGTATCTCCTGATGCTGATAATTTCATAAAATTATCGCCATTCTGCGAATATACTTTTTCCTTAAAAAAATGTGATTGCAAATCAATTCTCATATAAGAACCGAAAAATCTTGAAAAATAATATAAACCGGTATTTCTCAAAGAAATGTTGTCGGTAGAAATTCTAAAATCAGTATCAGTCTCTTTAGAAACACCAAGATCAAATAAATCTTTTGAGATAATATGAAAAGGGTCTTTTTCATAAATATATTTATTATCAAGCTGACCGATTAGAGAAATTCGAGTAGAGGAATGATTTTTGTCAGTAGAATTATCACTGTTGGCATTTGCATTTAAATGGAGAGCGGTAGATAATTTTGATGGTGTATTCAAGAGAATATTTTCTTCCTGATTAAGAATACCTGCCCCAATTAAATGTCCGGATTCCGAATCCACCACAATGGTCAATTGCTCTAATTCTCCTTTAACTAATTCCACAGTTGTAAAATCAATATAAGTGTTAAAAGATTGTCCATTGAGAGTAATTTTATAAGTTCCCGGTTGAAGAATCCAAGTTGACAAATGCTCACCCACTTCTTCTCTTGCCCCGTAACCGAATCCGTAACTTTCGGCATTATTCATCCTAAAAATTTCATATCGATTATCAATACTATTTCTATTTTCATCAATTAGCTTAATAGTTAATCCACTCCAATTTATTTTTGGATAAGTTACATTTTCTTTATATATTTGAATAGTCTGAGACATTAATTGAGTTACATCTCCGGAACCATAACGAACAGTATAGAGTCCGGGTAAAAGAAAAGAACTCGTTCCCATTCTACTATTTTTAATAAGTTTATTTTTTTTATAAATGAAATAAAAAGGTTCATTTTCAGGATCGGTCATTGCCGGAACAAAAACCCTTCCAACTCCTTTTTGGTCGTCAATTCCTTCTAAATCCAATTGTTCTGACGGTGGAGGTTTTAGCCAAGAATCATAATTAACTTTTGAAAAGAGGTTTAGTGAAAACAGCAAAATTAGGAAAATACCGGGTAATTTCTTCATTTCTTCTTAACCTTAATTTTTTTCTTTTCTAAAGATTGAAAATAATCGATTGTTTTTACTAAAAAAATATCAGTTTGTTCTTTTAACAAATTGCTTATTTTTTTTGCAAAAATATCCATACCTTCCTGAGAGATTTGTTTTTCAATATCAAACGAATATTTGATAAGATCATCGTGGCTATCGCTCTTTCTTAAATAATAATCCATACTTAAATGAGCGGCTGTATAATATTCATTTTTAAACATTTCCACTCGATTTACGTAAGTTATTATTTCATAATCAGGGCGATCTTCCAAATATTCTCTTTGAGTTTGAGCAAAAATATTATAGGACTTAATTTGTTTATTAATAAGATCAGGTATTAAATATGAAAGTCGAACCGCCCAAATATTTTGAGAAGAATAAGAAAGTTTATGAGCAGAATAACGAATTACAATCTGACTTCTGTCATAAGTTCTGGGCATTCTGCTATCAACTACCTGAACAGAATAAGGAAATGGTTTTGCCAAAGATAATTTAGGATTTTCTATAATTGGATTGTAATCAAGGATAAAATAATTTCGTGCCAAATTTAACTTTGTACAACCAAAAGTCATCAATATCATTAAAATTATGATCATTAAATTTCTAATTTTCATCAAATCTCCTATCTAACAATTATGTTCGCATCCTTCGGTATTTTAAGTTCAAACACATTTTTTGGTAATTTTTTATTTATGGCAAGTTTTTTTAAGCTTAATGAAATTTCATTGCTATTTTTGTCTATATATTTCATTTTCTTTAGAACAAACTCCGGGGTAAAAATTAGAGTTATGGATTTAACATCCTGATTTGTCAAATTCAAAGTAATTTTATATTCAGATCCATCAAATTCCACTTTTGCAACATTTTTGTTCCAATATTTTTTTATAATGTTACTTATCTTAAAATCGGAAAAAAGTCCGGTTTGCTCTGATATCATAACCTGATTTGATTCAACATTGTAAATAAGTAATGAATCAGAATGCAGATAAAGATATTGTTGATGCGGTGATATGTATTTTAAAATCATTTTTTGGGAATTAAAGTAAATATTCCCCTCCGACTTGTTAGATTTATCATAACTTGGCCAATAATTGTATTGGGAAAATTCAGCCTGAAAAGTCTTGCAGTCAGAATATTTAGCAAGTATTTTATTTCTAATTTCCGAATTATTTAAACCAAATAAAACTGAACCAAGCAAGAGAAACGCTAAGATTAATGTTTTTTTAGAATCCATAATTGCTTAATTCCTCCTCTGAAACTAAAACATCACGTGATTTACTGCCAACGTGGGGACCGATAATGTGTGCCGCTTCCAAATTATCAATTAATCGACCGGCTCTCGCATATCCAATCTTGAAGTGTCTTTGCAACATTGAAACAGATGCAGTTTGTGCGGAAACAATTAATCTGGCAGCCTCAGGGAAAAGTTCGTCATCATAATCAAAATTATCTAAATCACAATCCTCTTTTATTTCAATTTTTACTTCTAATTCCGGTTTTGGTTGCAATTTAAGATATTCCACGATACTCTCAATCTCGCCATCTGTTACAAAAGCACCATGAATTCTTTCTACGGAAGATTTTCCCGGTCCTAAAAATAACATATCTCCGCGTCCTAAAAGTTGCTCTGCCCCATTTGAATCGAGAATAACACGAGAATCTATTTTTGAAGAAACTTTGAACGCAATTCTGGTTGGAAAATTAGCCTTGATTATACCTGTAATTACTTTCGTAGAAGGTCTTTGAGTTGCAATAATCAAATGAATACCAATTGCTCTTGCCATTTGTGCCAATCTGGAAATCGGAGTTTCAATATCTCTTCCGGCTGTCATAATTAAATCGGCAAATTCATCAACTACAATCACAATGTAAGGCAATTTCTTTTCTTCAAAATCTTCTTCTGTTTTCTGTAATTTAGCAATTTTTTTATTAAAAGAAGCAATATCCCTAACTTTATATTCTTGGAGCAAACTATAACGCCGTTCCATTTCTTTTACCGCCCAATTAAACGAAATAAGTGATTCTTCCGGATCAGAAATTACATCCTGAATCAGATGAGGAATTCCATTATATCCGGAGAGTTCAATCCTTTTTGGATCAATCAAAACCATTCGAACTTCGTCAGGATCTGAACGCAATAAAATACTGGTAATCAAAGTATTTATGCAAACACTTTTCCCGGCACCCGTTGCTCCGGCAATTAATAAATGGGGCATTTTCGAAAGATCAGCCGCAACAGGTTTCCCTGAAATATCTTTCCCTAAAGCAATTGCCAAAGGTGAATCTTTCAGTTTTGCCATTTCTTCTGACAACATAACATCACGCAATAAAATCGTATCCCAATATTTATTTGGAACTTCCACCCCAATCAGACCTCTTCCCGGAATCGGTGCTTCAATTCTAACGCTTTTAGCTTTCAAAGCCAAACCTAAATCATCAGACAAATTGGAAAATTTGCTTACTTTAATTCCCGGAGGCGGATCTAATTCAAACTGCGTAATAATTGGTCCTACATTCACATTCTCAACAGTTGCTTCAATATTAAATTCGGCTAATTTTGTAATTAATAATTTTCCTACTTGATTAATATTTTTTTCCAAATTTTTTCTATTTTCTTCACTATGATTTTCTTGAACTAACAAAAATGCTTCCACATCTGGTTTAGTATATACATCGAAAGTTTGATTACTGTTAAAAACAAATTTTTCCTTTGGTGGTAATTTTTTTAGAGAAGTGTCATGTTTTCTTATTTTAATTGGTTTTTGCTCTTTTTTGGAAATAACATCATCTTCAAAATCTTCTTCAATTTCAGTATATTCAGGTATTTTTTTTAGCTTTTTGTTTTTCTTAATTTTCTTTTTGGGAATTTTATCATTCTTATGATTTTTAAAAAAATTAATTAAATGCCCAAATTCAAAACTTATCAGCAAGGGAGCAATAATAAGGAATAAAGATATTAATTTAGCCCCAATCGGATTAAAAATGTGAGTCAAAATTTTATCAACAAAAATCGGAAATATTCCACTGTCCGATATCCTGAACTCTATCAAAAGAACATTCAGGAATAATCCGGCAAAAACAAAACTGGAAATCTTCAATATCTTATTTTTATTGGAAGTCATAATCAAACAAGAAATACTCAATAAAATTATTCCAAGAAAAAATATTATTGAAAAAAATCTGCCCAAATAAATCAAGAGATAATATGAAAAAATTGCTCCGAAAACACCCACCGGATTCGACACTTGAGGAAAATCTAATTTAAGGATTTGGAAAAAGCTTAAATGAGCATTTACAATTCGGTTATAATCATGAAATATCTTTTCTTGTGCATTAAAAAGAGAAATTAAAATTAATAAAGAAAATAGCAGTATGATACTTCCTGCCATTTTCCTTTTCAAACTTCCAACACCTTCTTTCTTTTGCATTTTACACGCTAAACCTAATGTTTAAAATATCGCCATCGTTTACAATATATTCTTTTCCTTCCAATTTGAATTTTCCTTTTTCCCGAATAGCTTTTTCAGAACCAAACTCTATTAAATCTTTATAGTTAAAACATTCAGCTCTAATAAATCCGCGAGCTAAATCAGAATGAATCGTTCCGGCGGCAATCACTGCATTGCTTCCTTTAATGATAGTCCAAGCTCTGACTTCATCTGTCCCAACCGTAAAAAAGCTGATATATCCGAGCAAATCATAAGCAAATTTAGTTAATCTGTCTTGAGCAGATTTTTCAATACCCATATCTTTCATAAATTCAATTGCTTCTTCTTCCTCCAGTTGATTCAATTCCATTTCAAAATTACCGGCGAACTCCAAAGTTTTATATTTTGTGCTTAATTTATCTAAAACACTTTCTGAATTATTAAAATTGTCTTCCGATGAATTTAAAATTACCATTGCCGGTTTTAAGGTTAAGAATTGAAAACCTCTAATTGATTTTAGCTCATCTTGAGATAACTCTAAATCGCGAATAGGTTTGTTTTCATTTAATTGCTCAATAATTCGGTGAATAACCTTTTCTTCAAATTGTAAAGTTGCAGTTTTTTGACCTCTCTTATAAGCCAATTCTATTTTTTCCAGCCTTTTTTCTGCAATAATTAAATCAGAAATTAGTAACTCATCCATAATTTTTTCAACATCTTGAAAAGGTGTTGGAGATCCTAATAATGCATCATCAAAATTTCTGGCAACAACACACAAAGCATCAGTATTTTTTATTAAAGCTGTTGCGGCTCCGGAAAATAAACCTTCCCGACCGGCACCTTCATTTAATCCCACAAAATCAATAAACTCGATCGTAGCATAAATTGTTTTTTTAGGATTATACATCTCTGATAATTTCGTAATTCTTTCATCAAGAACATTTACTACTGATAAATTTGGTTCAGCTTTCCCGCTTGAATAAGAAGTAATTTCTGCTGTTTGACCGGTTAAAGCATTAAAGATTGTTGTTTTGCCGCTATTCGGCAGTCCTATCAGTCCTATTTTCATTGTTTCCTCTTTTATATCGTATTAAATTTAATATTTCATTTGGTTTTAAAAATCGCCACATTCCAATCGGGAGTTTATCAAGTTTAAGATTTCCAATTTGTGTTCTTTTTAATTCCAATACTTCTGAACCAATTATTCTAATCATTTGTCTTATTTGTCTTTTTCGTCCCTCAAAAATTGTCATTCTTAAAATCGTAGAGTTATCATTTTTCTCTTTCACTTTAACAATAGGACGGCTAATTGGTTTTCCTTCAATTGTTTTAATGTTATATAATTTTTTAATTTGTTCTTCTGTTAAAATCCCTTTTGCTTTTATTCGATAAACTTTAGGGAGTTTATTTTTAGGATGAATGATTTTGTTAGCAAAATCGCCATCACTTGTCATTATTAAAAGTCCGGTTGACATGTAATCCAATCTACCGACAGAAAAAAGATGAACGTTAAAATCGGGCAAAAGATCGAAAACCGTTTTTCTTTCAAAATCATCTTTAGCAGTAACCAAATAATTTTTCGGTTTATTAAGCATTAAGTAGATAATTTCATTTTTAGGTTTAACATGTTTCCCGTGAAACATTACTTCATCATTTTCTTCATCAATTTGTCTCGATAAATCTTTACAGACTTTACCATTTACCTTTACTTCACCATTTAAGATGTGTTTTTCAACATCTCTACGCGACCCAACATTGCTTTGAGCTAAATATTTGTTTATTCTTACCATGATTCCAACGTGTTTTGTATTATTTTATTAAAGACTTTTTCATATATTTTTTGACGTGCTTCTTCAGCAGAATTAGCAATTGTTTCCGAACTACCCGATTCAACATAATTCTCATTCTCTGAATATGACCCGGAATCCCAAATTATCTTTTTTTCTTTTGTGTCTTCAAACTGAATTTTAAAAGCTATTTTGATTTTTCGCAGACTAACGTTTTCTTTTTCATCATATTGAGCAGGAACATCACTATATGAAACCACCTTTCCGGTGATTAGACAATCAGGATTTTCATTTACTAACCTTAACCTTGAATCTTTTCTAAATTCCCCTGCCAGATAATCTGTAATTTCCTCATCAATCTCGAATTCTGATGTTTTATTTTGGAAAGCATCAACCTGCACGGTTTTTAAATTCGGATAATTATTAAGATTAAAGGAATAAGAACAACCGCCAATTAAAATCAAGAATGAAATTCTAAGTATTTTTCTTATATTAATCATGTTTGCAAAGAAGTTTTAACTATTTTTATGTCAAGAAATTACTAAGTTTTCTTGACAAAGATAGGGTAGTTTAAAAAATTTAGTTATCATAAAATAAAGGGGAATATAATGGAAGATACTCTTATTACCGTAAAAGCTGCAGCTAAATTTTTAAAACTTAGCGAAAACATAGTACTAGATATGATCAACTCCGGCATTTTTACTACCGCAAGCAAAGGAAAAATAATCAAAATCAGTAAAAACGAAATTGATAGCTGGCTGACGAATCTTTCTGATAAAGAATTTCAAATTCTCGCTATGAAACGCACCAAAACTCGTTTTCACGATTATTTCCGTCCGGAAAATATTTTAATTGATTTCGAAGCCGATAATAAATATGAAGCAATTGGAGAAATGTCCAAATTTGCCAAAGAATTAAAAATAGTTAAAGATCACAGATGGCTTTATGAAGTTGTTGTAGCTCGAGAAGAATTAGTCTCAACCGCAGTTGGAAAACAAACAGCTTTCTTACATCCGCGTCACGTTCATCCTTCAAAAATTAAAACACCTTCATTACTTTTTGGTGTTTGTCAAGACGGGGTTGATTTCGACGCACCAGATAAAAAACCCGTAAAATACTTTTTTTTACTTCTTTTTCAAGATGACAAACAACATCTTTTCACGCTTTCTTATCTTTCAAGATTTTTAAATAGCAAATCAGCAATTAAAAAATTAAATGAAGCTAAAACCAAAGAAGATTATTACAATATAATTTCTTCAATTTAGGAGAATTCATGGCAAAATTAGTTAGAGTTATATTAGGCAGTAAATCAGATTTAACTGAAGGAAATAAAATTAAAGAGTATCTTGAAATGTTTAACATTGAGTATGATTTTTTTATATCTTCAGCTCACAGAAATCCTGAAAAAACCACTAAATTAGTAAAAGAAGCAGAAAAGAATGGTTATCAAATTTTCATTGCAGCAGCCGGAATGGCGGCTCATTTACCCGGAGTAATAGCAGCTCAAACAACCTTACCGGTAATTGGTGTTCCTTTAAAAGGAAATACTCTCTCCGGAGAAGATGCACTTTTTTCAGTGGTTCAGATGCCAACCGGAATTCCTGTTGCAACTGTCGCTATAAACGGGTCAAAAAATTCTGCTATTTTAGCAGCTCAAATTTTGTCTATAAAATACCCTGATATTCGAGAAAAATATCTTAAATATAGAGAAGATTTATCTAAATAATTTTGTGTTTCACGTGAAACTTAAAGCCGGTCAACCGGCTTTTCTTTTATCCAATCAAAAATTTTACTATACCGATTTGAAGCATTCCAAAAAATATATCCTTTAGATCCGGAATCTTTGACAGCAGCAATTTGCGAATAAATATATTCTTTATTAAATCTAACCCTCCAACTATTACCTTGGATATAAGGAATTACCTTGCAATTTTTATTGGAATTTACCATCGCCCGAACACTTCCTTCATAAACAGACAAATATCCGTCATTCCAATAATTCTTCCTAAAATCAAAATGTTTATCAAAATGAGACGAATAAATCATAGGATGAATCTCATCTAAATACAAAGACATTTTTTTTAAATTTTGACCTGTTGCGGAAATATCCGATTTTCTCTGCCAAGAAGTTATTGCGAATACATCCGCAGATAATCTCACATTATGACTATGACAGATAGCGGAAGCTTTTTTTACAAAATTAGCAATTATATCATCTTTTGAACGGAATTTATAAAGAGAATCTTTCTTGGCAAATAAACTGTCTTCTTTTTGATAAGCAAAAATTGCATTTCCAACATCACCTTGAGTCGGAAATCTTACGTAATCCAATTGGATTTCCTCAACACCTTGCCGAGCCGTCCAATCAATTAAAGTTAGAAGAATACTCTGAACTTTATGATTTGAAGGGTCGAGCCAAGCCGGACCTTTTCTCTTACTTTCAATCCATTGACTGCCATATAGCCTAAAAGGACAAAGCGTAGAATCCTTTTTGGCAATATTAATATCATGAAACATAACAATCCGAGAAACGGCTTTCATATCTGCATCGTGAATAACTTTCGTCACCTTCCGAATATCTAAAGTGTTTCTGAAACTAAATTGCTTGTACGTGGATTTTTGAGCCTTTTTATCGAATATTGTTCCATCCATATTTTTTACATCAAAAACAATTGTGTTTATTCCTGATTTTTTTGCCTTAGAAAGCAATTCGGGAAAAGATTTATCGGCAACAGAATAAGCTGTCAAATATATACCTTTTTCAAAATCTTTGTCTTGGGACAATCTCGTAGATTTCTTTTTTTTATTTTCCAAAAGCGAATCAATCAAAACATCAATCGGATCAACAAACACCGGATTGGAATCTTGTTTGGAAATCCGTTCTATTGTTTTCAAAGTATCTGTTTTAATTGTTTTATTTTCAACTACCGGTTTATTTTTTTTTGTACAAGAAAATACAAACATTAAATTAAAAAAAATGAATAGAAATATTAAACTATTTTTTTTCATTAAAATAATCTTTGTATTCTATTTCTAAAAAATTTTGAACTCTCGATAAATCATTAAAGGGAAAATAAGCGATTGAAAAAGCCGGATTAATGGTATGGTCTAACTCAACATATTCAAAATAATTTTGAACAAATTTCTTGTATTTTTTATGATCAGGAATAAATTTTTTTACATTAAGACCTTCCCCATTATACCCTAAAGCCCAAGCAAAATATTTGTATTCGGAATTTTTCCAAATATAGTTCCAGTCAGGTTCAATATCTTCAAAAAAATAATTAAAAGGATCGAATTTGAAAGCGTGGAAAGTTAAATCCGCCAAACCGAATCCTCCGTAACGTAACGGATTAAATTCTATCGGAATTACATTTTCGCCATTTATTTTAAATTCACAATGAATCGGATAGTTTTTAACTTTAAATACCGAATTATATTGAATAAATATTTCTAAAAATCTTTCTTTAATTTCATTATAAAATTCTTTACCCGTATAATAAATTGAGTGAAAATACTTTTCATTTTTATGAAAAGGATGGCGGTAAATATTCATTATGACAGGTTGAGAATCACTATTATAAAACATATCAATAGCGTATTCATGGCCTTCCGCAAATTCCTCAATAAGAAATGTATTTGTCGATAACACCGCTTCACTAAAAAAAGCCGAATTTTTTTTAATTTCAGAAGCCAATTCATTTTGTAAAGATGACAAATCCGTCTTAGAATTGATTGCTCTAACGGCAGTTCCAAAAAAACCTTTTGAAGGTTTAATTACAAATTTTTTACCTTTTTCCAACTTTAGTAGATGTATTTTATCCAAGGCTATTTCTTTGAAATAAAAATTTGGATGAAATTTCGCGATAGATTTTCTAAAATTTATTTTATTTTTAAGAATTTCAGTTACTTTCTTTTTTTGAGAATCTTTTGATTTTTTTAATACAATATCTAAAGCACTTTCGGACGCTACATAAAGTCTGTCATTTTCATCAAAAGAAATTTCTATTTTTTTCAATTCATTTTCATCAATAATTTTAATTGTTTTAGTATTTAATTGTTTGAATAATTTTGAGGTATAGTTTTTCCCGGTAATCAGGTAATTCATAGAAACTCCAATAAAAAAGCGGTCAAAGACCGCTATTCATGCAAAACTTTTAAGCGAGCTACCGCTCTTTTAAGTGCCATTTCAGCCCTTTTATAATCCAAATCCGCATTGGAAGAATTTAATCGCTTCTCAGCACGATTTTTTGCTTCTTGAGCTCGTTTTTCGTCCAAATCTTGTTTCGATTCTACACATTCAGAAATGATTTTAATTGATTTATTATCAACCATTACAAAACCATCATGAATAGCGTATTTAACAGTTTGATTTTTTTTGCCTGTATAAAGTGTTAACACTCCAGGTCTAATTTTTGTTATGAAAGGGGTATGTCCTTCATAAACACCGAAATCTCCATCGACTCCCGGAACAATAACATGTTCAAATTGGTCGTCGATTGGTGATTTTGTCGGCTCAATTATTTTCAAACTTATCATAATGATTTTTTTAATTTCATCGCTTTTTCTTCAACGGAGCTAATATCACCGGCAAATAAGAAAGCAGCTTCAGGCCACGAATCACATTTTCCTTCAATAATAGCTTTGAAACCTTCAATCGTATCTGCCATTTTTACATAGTTTCCTGGAACGTTTGTAAATTCTTCAGCTACAAAGAAAGGTTGCGAGAAATATCTCTCCATTTTACGAGCTCTACTTACAACAAGTTTATCATCTTCAGATAATTCATCCATACCCAAAATAGCGATAATATCTTGAAGATCTTTATATTTTTGTAATATTTTTTGAGTTTCACGGGCAATGAAATAATGTTCATTACCAACAATTTTAGGATCCAAAATTCTACTTGTTGACATTAAAGGATCAACCGCAGGATAAATTCCTAATTCAACAATCCTTCTTGATAAAAAGGTTGTAGCATCTAAGTGAGAGAAAGTCGTTGCAGGAGCCGGATCTGTGAAATCATCGGCAGGTACATAAACTGCTTGAACCGATGTAATAGATCCATCTTTTGTGGAAGTAATTCTTTCTTGAAGTGCACCCATTTCCGAAGCAAGTGTAGGTTGATAACCAACGGCTGAAGGCATTCTTCCCAACAACGCTGATACTTCCGAACCTGCTTGGGTGAAACGGAAAATATTATCAATAAAAAGAAGCACGTCCTTTTTCTGAATATCTCTAAAATATTCGGAAATTGTTAGTCCTGCCAATCCAACTCTTTGGCGAGCTCCGGGTGGCTCATTCATTTGACCAAAAACCATTGCAGTTTTATCAATAACTCCGGAGGCTTTCATTTCTAACCAGAGATCATTTCCTTCTCTTGTTCTTTCGCCAATTCCGGTAAATATGGAAACACCACCATGTTCAGTGGCTACATTACGAATTAACTCTTGAATTAATACGGTTTTACCAACACCGGCACCACCGAATAGACCAATTTTACCACCTTTAAGATATGGTTCAATTAAATCTATTACTTTAATACCTGTCTCAAGTATTTCTTCTTTTGTTTCAAGATTTTCAAATAATGGAGCTTGTCTGTGAATTGGATAACGTTCTTTTGTTTTTATTTCTCCAACTTGATCAATTGGTTCTCCAATTACATTTATGATACGACCTAAAACTTCGTCTCCAACCGGAACCGAAATAGGTTTGCCGGTATCATAAACTTTTGTACCTCTATTCAAACCATCGGTAGAATCCATAGCAACAGTACGTACTCTATTTTCTCCAAGGTGCATTTGAACTTCAAGGACAAGATCGCTCTCTTCCCGTTTTATAATAAGCGAATGATATATGGAAGGCAATTTATTTTCCGGAAATAAACAGTCCACAACCGGTCCGATAATTTGTATTACTTTTCCTTCTGTCATAAAATATACCTCTTATTGTTTTATTGCCTCAGCACCTGAGGCTATTTCAATAATTTCAGTTGTAATTGATGCCTGACGCACCCTGTTATATTGTAATGTTAAATGATCGATTAAATCTGAAGCGTTTTCAGTAGCATTATCCATCGCCGTCATTCTTGATCCTTGTTCTGCAGCTGATGATTCTAACAACATTCTCCATAATTCAACATCGACATATTTACGTCCGAGTTCTTCAACTATCGTATTTTCATCAGGCTCATAGATAAAATCAGTACCGTTAACAACATCGGATTCATTAGGAATAATCGGTAAAATTTGTTTTATAACAATATTATTTTGGATAACGGATTTGAATTCATTAAACAAAACATTTATTTTACCATATTCTTTGTTCATAAACCTATCTAACATATTCCAAGCAATAGATTTAGATGATGTAAAATCCATCTCATTAAAAAGACCGAGATATTTTTCAATAATTTTATACTCGGTTTTTTTGAAAAAATCATAGCCTTTTTTACCGATACAAATCAAATCTACTTCTGATTTATCTTTAAGATAATGCAGAGCTTCTTTAATGATAAGTGCATTAAAAGCTCCACAAAGACCTCTATCGGCCGTAACAATAACAAGAATTTCTTTTTTATTCTCAATTTTATCATTTAGAATTTGATGAAGATTAGATTTATTCCTCATTTTCAGAGTTCTTAACATTACATCAATATAATTAGCATAAGGTCTGGCATTGATAATTTTATCTTGAGATTTACGTAATTTAGAAGCTGCAACCATTTTCATAGCATTAGTTATCTGCTTAGTATTTTTAATACTCTCAATTCTATTTTTTAAATCTCTTGTATTAGCCATGAAGTCTCCTGTGTTATTTCATTTCCGACTTAAATCTTTCAATGACTTTTTTACTAACTTCATGCATTTTATCAAGAATTTGATCGGTTAATTTAGATTTTTCTATTGTTTGCATTAAATCCTTATATTTAGAATCCAAAATACTAAACAATTCTTCCTCTATTTTACCGATTAATTCATTATCAAATTGATCTAAATAGCCATTATTTGCCATGAAGATAATAAAGATTTGTTTTACAACAGGAATAGGCTGATATTGACCTTGTTTAAGGATTTCAATAAGTTTTTCACCTCTTCTTAATTGCTGTAAAGTAGCTTTATCAAGATCAGAACCAAATTTAGAAAATGCTTCTAATTCTGCATATTGAGCCAAATCTAATCGTAATTGGCCAACAACTTTTTTCATAGCCTTAATCTGAGCACTACCACCTACTCGAGAAACAGAAAGCCCGGCATTAATAGCAGGTCTAACTCCGGAGAAGAATAGTCTTGTACTTAGATAAATTTGTCCATCTGTAATTGAGATTACATTTGTTGGGATATATGCAGAAATATCTTCAGCCTTAGTTTCAATAATTGGAAGAGCAGTTAAAGAACCGCCACCTTTATCTTCACTTAATTTTGAAGCTCTTTCAAGCAATCTTGAGTGGAGATAGAAAACGTCCCCGGGATAAGCTTCACGACCTGGTGGTCTTCTCAATAATAGGGATAATTCTCGATAAGAATTAGCATGTTTTGATAAATCATCATATATAATCAATGCATGTTGACCTTTATCTCTAAAATATTCTCCCATTGAGCAAGCACCATAAGGAGCCAAATATTGAAGAGCGGAAGATTCGGCAGCTGTTGCCGAAACAACAATTGTATAACTTAAAGCATCGTTTTCTTCAAGAGTTTTTACAAATTTTGCTACGGAAGATTTTTTTTGCCCAATAGCAACATAAATACAAAATACATCAGTATTTTTTTGATTAATAATTGTGTCTAAGGCAATCGCAGTTTTACCTGTTTGTCTATCACCAATAATTAATTCACGTTGTCCACGTCCAATTGGAATCATTGAGTCAATAGGTTTAATACCGGTTTGAAGCGGTTCTTTCACTGGTTGTCTGTGAACAACCCCAAGAGCTTTTCTTTCCACCGGTAGGAATTGAGTAGTTTTGATTTCACCTTTACCATCAATTGGCTCACCTAAAGGGTTTACAACACGTCCGAGTAATTCATCACCAACCGGAACTTGCAAAATTTTGTGAGTTCTTTTAACAATATCACCTTCTTTAATTTTAGTCGTATCACCAAAAATAATACAACCAACATTATCTTCTTCAAGGTTAAGTGCCATCCCACTAACATTACCGGGAAACAAGATCATTTCTCCGGCCATTACATCTTGTAAACCGTAAACACGAGCAATTCCATCACCTAATTGAACAACTTTTCCCGATTCAGTAACATCTATATCAAATTTAAATTCGTTGATTTTACTTTTTATTATTGAACTTATTTCTTCGGGTTGTATATTCATATTTTCCTCATTAGAGTTAATTTTTTAATACACTTTGTAATTTTTCCAAATTATGACGGACGGAGCAATCTATGAGATATTTATCGCCTTCAGCAACAAACCCGCCAATTATATTTGGATCAATAATTTCATTAATTTCGATTTTCTTTTTAAGAAAATTTTCTACATAAAGAGATATTTTTCGAATAACTTTTTCGCTGTGTTTTTTAGCAATTCTAAGAGTTATTTTAACAATCCCCTGTTTTTCTAAAACATCTTTTTCAAGAATTTCAAGAATTTGAGGTAAAATAAATTGCCTTTGTTTTTCTAATAAAATTTGAAAAAATTCTTTCCAAATAATATAATTAGAAAAATCTTTTATCACAACGTCCAATAATTCTAATTTAGTCTGAGTTTTGACCATTTTAGAATTAAGAAAATCCATAAGATATTCATCATCTAAAGTTACTTTCTTCAGTAATTTTACTTCGCTAAGAAATTCTTTTACTTTATCTTTAGGAATAAGAGGAAGCAATGCTTTTGCATAGCGTTTAGCTACCAGCATATTTTTCATTTCTGTCCTCTCTTGCTAATTAATTGATCAATAAAAACTTTATCATCTTCATTATTCAAATCTTTTGCAAGAATTTTTCCGGTAACTGAAGAAACCAAACCGATAATATCAGCTTTAATCTCTTCGATAGCTTTTTCTCTTTCTCTTTCTAATTTAGATTCGGTTTCTTTAAGAATTTCTCTTTCTTTAAATTTTGCTGATTGAATAAGACTATCGGCATTTTTTTCAGCTTCATGTTTAGCAATTTCTTTTAATTTTCTTGCTTCTTGAGCTGATTTATGAAATTCCTCTTCTTTAAGAAGAACCAATTCAGCAGCTTTTTTCTTAGCATCTTCTGCGTTAATTAAATCTTGTTCAATCTTTTTTTGTCGCTCTTTTAGAAATTTACTAATGGATTTAAATAATAATTTATTTAAAACAATAAGTAAAAGTATAAAGTTTAGAACAACAATTATTAAAGTATAGTCGATACTAATCATATCGTCTCCAGTTTTTTAAGTTGAAAAAATCAAAAGTAACGCAATTACTAAAGAATAAATACCTGTAGATTCCGATACAGCTTGACCAACAAGCATTGTTCTTGTAATCAAGTTTGCATTTTCAGGAGATCTGGCAATTCCTTCACAAGCCTTACCGGCAACAAATCCTTCACCAAGTCCAGGTCCTAACGCACCTATTCCCATACAAATTCCAGAACCCAACAATGCCGCTGCTTTTGCAACAAATTCCATTCCTTGCATACTATCCTCCGATTATTTTTTTTATACGCTAAACATTAATAAAAATGCAATTACTAATGAATAAATAGCTGTAGATTCAGATACGGCAGAACCTAAAAACATCGTTCTTGTTAAAATCGAACGCTGATCAGGAAATCTACCTATCATTTCATTTGCTCTTCCGGAAACATATCCGATTGCAATTCCGGGTCCAAACGTTCCGAAACCAATAGCTAATCCAGCTCCCAGAAAACTAATTGATTTGATTACTATTCTTCCGACCTCAACTCCTGCCGGTTGATTCGGTGTGGAATATAATAACAATAAAGAGACAACTAAAGCAAATATAGCATCTGTTTGAGCCAAAGCTTGCCCAATCAACATACTTGCTGTTATTGAATTTGAATGTTTAGGCATTCTTGCAACAGCTTTCATGGCCTGACCACCGGTATATCCCGAACCAAATCCCGGTCCAACACTACCAAGTCCAACAGCCAATCCGGCAGCTAATAACGCTGCTGTACGATACCATCCACCTGCACCATTTGCAAAACCACCAAAAATTAAAAGTAAAGCCACAACCAAAGCAAAAATAGCACCGGTTTCCGTAACAGCTTGTGATACTAACATATTTCGTAATAATTGGTCTTCTGCTTTGGGTTGCTCCATAATTCCGGAAGTAGCATGGCCGGCCGTATATCCTTCTCCAATACCTGCACTTACAGAAGCAATTCCGACTCCTAGTCCCGCCCCAAGAAATGAAGCAATATTAATAATTTCTATTGAAAATGACATGAAAACCTCTCTTAATCGTTTATTTCAACGGCAATATAGGTTAGCGATAACATTGTGAAAACAAATGCTTGTATCGTTCCTACAAAAAGTCCAAAAAACAAATTTAGACCAACCGGTAAAACAATGAAATTAACCAAAGAAGATACAACTAAAATAATAATTGCACCTCCGAGAATATTACCGAACAGACGGAAAGATATTGAAACTGCTTTCGAAAGTTCACCGATTAAATTTAACGGAGCCAAAAAGAAAAGAGGCTCTGCGTAACCTTTTAGATAATTACCTATACCTTTGTGCTTAATAGCAAAATAATGCACAACAATTACCGCAATTATGCCCATACCAAGCGGTACGTTGAGATTTCTTGTAGGTTCCATTAATCCGGGGATAGGAATTAATCCTAACATGTTAGATGTCCAAATAAAAAGGAATATCGTTAAAATATAAGGAGTAAAACGAATTCTCTCCTTACCCAAAGTATCCACAACAAGATCTTCAAAGAAAGAATAAACTAACTCGAAAGCAATCTGTCTTTTACTTGGAATTCTCAACAAAGCTTTTCTTATGTAAAACGCAAGAAACAGCCATACAAGATCAACAACAATCAAAACACGAATTAGTTTAAACGCCCCGACAGCCTTACCTTCACCAAAGAAATTTTCAAAAGCATCATAAAGTTTTTCACTTCCGTAAAAACTCCCGTGTTCTCCGGATTCTTTTAAATATTGATCCGGCTGAAATTCTTCTTCGATTTTCTGTTGTAAAGTCATTGGATGTGAAGTAGTCCAAAATGAGAAATTACCGGTTTTAGGGTTTGTTCCAATATGAAGTGTTTTATCAAGATTGAGTGAAAAAGGTAATTCAATAATGGCAAAAATTACAAAAAGCATCCAAAATTTAAACTTCTTTTTTTTCATACTTACCTCATTTTTTAAACCATTTTATATTTTTAGCTGAATCAATTCCATAATAAATATATATGGATATTTGAGCAGCAAACAGCCCTAAACCAAAAGTCAAAATATCCGGTTTAATTAACCAAATAATTAGCACAGAGTAAATTACCAGCACGAGATATCGAAAGTAAAATACTTTTGCCGACCTAACCTTAGCTTTAATTGCTTCCGTTGAAAATTTATATAATGTGTCGTAAGAAAGCCACAAAAAGTTAATTGTACTTCCCATCGCACCGAGCAACCAACCCAAAGACTGATTAAAGAACTTTGGCAAAACTATAATAAAGGGAATGCTTGTCAAGCAAATAATAATCAGTATCGTTTTAATAAATTTCTTATTTTCCATAAAATTTTTTTATAATCCTATATGCGTTAAAATAACCGGCTATCAAACCTATTAATATTCCAAAGGTTAAAAAATAGGTATTTAGATTCAAAGCCCTTATAATGTAGAATGTAATTAATACTGAGATCACAATAACGATTGCTGTTGATAAACCCAGCTCGGTAATCAATCCAATATATTTAAAAACTTCGGGATCTTCAATTTTCGGTTTCTTTAACATCTTCTTCATTCTCTTTTGTCATTAAACAATTCCCGTTAAAAACCGCTCCGGAATTAATTATTAATTTACCGGCTTTTATTGAACCGTCAATTCGCCCTGTTTCTCCAATTTCCAGCACATCTTCCACAACAACATCTCCGATAACTCTACCGGAGATTAAACACTCCCGTGCAGTTATATCGGCTTTAACGAATCCATTTTTACTTAAAGTTAGAAAACTGTCAGTCATAACATTTCCTGTTATTTCACCATCAATTCTTAAACCTCCGGTAATATTCAAATCACCGTCAATTTTAGATTTTTTCCCGATTATTGTTGATAAAATAATCTTTGTGTTTTTCTTCATTACCACCTCTATTCAATTATCTTTTTTGTAAGAATTGAATCAGGATTTATCTCAATTCCTTTTTTAATTATTTCAAAATGTAAATGAGGATTTTTACTATTTCCACTATTTCCAACGAAACCTATTAATTCACCTTTTTCAACAAAATATTTTTCCTTAACCAAGATTTTAGATAAATGCGCATAAAGAGTAATAAAACCGTTTAAATGGTCTAAAATTAAGACTTTACCTAAAAATTTATCCTGTTTTGAAGAAATCACAACTCCGGCAGCTGAAGCAATTACTTTTGTTCCAATTTTCGCAGATAAATCAATTGCTTTATGGTTTTTGGAAAATGTTTTTGAAATATTAAACTCTCCGTCAATGGGATATTTATTTGGTATAAATCTATTTAATTCGCGATAATTATCTAATTCTTTTTTGAGTTTTTCCGACGAAATTGACAAATTTAATTTCGGACTTTCCTGTTTATTTAAATACTTATTTATCAGATCGTTAATTATGTCTTCTTCATTAATTTTAACATCTGATTTCTGCGATTTTTTAATTTTTTGGTTAAGTTGTTCAATATAATTATTTGTTACCTTTAACTCTTCATTTTTATCTTTTAGTTGTAATTCCAATTTATCTATTTTCTTTTTAGAATTAAATAAAACCAAACTTAGAACTATAACTAAAGTAGCAAAAATAATTTTATTCATTTTTATTAAGCAAAGAAATTAATTTTTTATACTCATTTTCATTTCTATATGAAAAAATTATTTTACCTTTGGAAAGATTTCCTTTGATTTTCACTTCAGTTTTATATCTGGTGTTTAGAACACCCTCAATATCAAAAAATCTATTATCTGATTTAATTGGTTTTTTGGGACTTTCCAAAACCTCCCAACCAAATTTATTAATTTTTTTAGATAAGACTTCCGCTTTTCTAACCGACAATTTATTTTCAACAATATATTCCGCAAATCGGATTTGGTCTTTTTCATCCAATTGCAAAATAGTTCGAGCGTGTCCTGAACTGATTTTTGACGCTAAAATTAAATCTTGAACAATTTCAGGCAATCTTAAAAGTCTAATAGAATTTGTTATGGTTGCTCGATCTTTGCCCATCATTTCGGCTATTTTGGAATGGGTAAGATTAAATTCATCACTCAATTGTTTATAAGCTTTTGCTTCATCAATCGGATTAAGATTTTCTCGCTGAATATTTTCAATAATAGCATATTGGAGTTGTTCTTGCGGAGATACACTTCTGACAATTACGGGAATTTCGGAGAATCCTGCCAATTTTGCCGCTCTCCATCTTCTTTCTCCGGCAATTAATTCATAATTAGAATTATCCTGTTTTGTAACAATGATTGGTTGAATCATCCCATTTTCTTTCAAAGAATTGGATAATTCGATTAATTTTTCATCATTAAATTTTTTTCTCGGTTGATATCGATTTGGATGAATAAATGATGTTTTTACCGTAGTAATTCCCGTGGTCTTATCAACCGACTCCGTTTCATTCTTAATTAAAGCATCTAAACCTTTTCCTAATCTTTTCATCTTTCCAATACTTCCGTTGCTAATTTTAAATAATTTTTTGCTCCTATTGAAGAAATGTCATAATGAAAAATTGATTTTCCAAAACTCGGAGCTTCACTTAATTTTACATTGCGATTAATTATTGTATTAAAAACCTGCTCTTTGAAATATCTGCGAACTTCTTTAGAAACTTGTCTGGATAAATTCAGTCTTTTATCATAAAGTGTTAATAAAATTCCTAAAATATTCAAATCGGGATTAAGATTTTTTTGAATCAACCTAACCGTATTTAAAAGCTGACTTACACCTTCCAAAGCATAATATTCACATTGAATAGGAACTAAAACATCCGTGCAGGCTGTCAAAGCATTTACGGTTAATAATCCGAGAGAAGGCGGACAATCTATTAAAATATATTCGTAATCATCCTTAACGGATTTTATTGCTTCCGTTAATTTTTGCTCCCGAGCAAATTCTTTCACTAATTCAATTTCAGCTCCGGTTAAATCAATATTACTCGGCGCCAAATCTAAATTTTCTGAAGAAGTTGAGACAATAACATCTTTTAGTGGTTTTTCTCCAATCAAAGAATGATAGATATTATATTTCAAATCATCCTTATCAATACCTAAACCGCTCGAAGCATTTCCTTGAGGATCAAAATCAATCAAAAGTGTTTTTTTCTCATAAATTCCTAAAGCGGCAGCTAAATTTACCGACGTTGTTGTTTTTCCAACTCCACCTTTTTGATTTACAATGGCAATTATTTTTTTCATATTTTTTTTATCTCTATTATCAATCTTTTTCCAATCTCCGGTTTACTGACATCATAGGTTTTATAATTTTCAAAGATATTTAAATCATCAATATTCTTACTTTTGTAAAGAATGAGTGAACCCTCGCTTTTAATTATTTTCGGAATACTTTTTCTAATCGATTCATTCATTTTTACTGAACGACAAACAATATAATCAAACCTATCATAATGATTTGCAACCTGAAAATCTTCCAATCTGTCTTTAGAAAAATAACAAGCTTCCAGTTTCATATTTTCCACAATATTGGCAATAGCGTTAATTTTTTTTGATCTTGAATCAAGAAAAGTAATTTTCATTTTAGGAAAGATAATTTTAAGCGGAATTCCCGGTAATCCTCCCCCTGTCCCGAAATCCAATACGTTTTTATTGTTGAAATTAAAAATTTCGGAAGAAAGAATCGAATCCAAATAATGTAAACTCCAAAAATCATCCTCTATTGTTTTACGTGAAACAAGATTTATTTTTTTATTTTCTTCCAACAACAGGGAATGATATAAATTAAAACCATCCATTATTGAAACAAATCTTTCTTTAAAATTCTTTTTTATGTAATCTTCAAATATTTTTTTATTTTCCATAATTCGTTGAATTATTTTTCTATTTGATGTGTCAAGTGAAAATCTATTGACAGTCTTAAACCTCTATTTTTAATATCATAAAAAGAGAAGAGGTATCTTAATGGTTGCAAAAGAAATAATCGTAAACGGAAAAGTTCAAGGTGTTGGCTTTAGAATTTTTTGTCAGCAATATGCTCGACTTAATCATATTAAAGGATACGTCAAAAACCTCGCTTCTATGCAAGTAAAAATAATCGCAATAGGGGAAATTAATGATATGAAAAATTTTATCAAAAAAATGAGAAAAGGACCTAATTACGGTTGGGTTTTTAATTTGGAAATAACAGATTTAACGGATTATGAGAATTATGAAAACTTTACTATCAAATACTAAATTTAACTGCATCCTCATTTTTTTTCTAATTTTTAGCACAAAATTTTTTCCGCTTCAAAGCAACCCCTCATATATAACAAAATCGTCTGATTATTACATTGTTAAAAAAGGCGATAACTTAACAAAAATTAGTAAAAAATGCCATATTCCAATCAAAAAAATACGTCTTTATAATAATTTAAAACAGGATAAAATTTATCAAGGTCAAAAGATATATCTTATTCCAAAAAAAGTTACGGAAAATTCTTTCGTTACTCAAAGAAAAATACCTAAATCAAATTTCTATATTGTTAAAAAACACGATACATTATATCGGATATCAAAAATGTTTGGAATTCCGGTAATGGATTTGGTTGAATATAATAATCTCGCCTCGTTTGATATCAAAGTAAATCAAAAAATCTTTCTCTCAAGTAAAAATAAAATTAAAAACGTAAAAACTACCGAAGTGAAAAAAATAAAAAATTCTTCCAAGAATTCTAAAAAAATAAAACATTATGTTGTTAAAAAAGGTGATAATCTTTATAGAATCGCTAAAAATCATGAAATGAGTTTGGATGAATTAAAAAAGATTAATAATTTGAAAAATAACAACATTTCTGTTGGACAAAAATTGCTCGTATCGAACTACTCTTCATTTAAATATAAAAACAAATCATCAAAAACTCCGGACAATACTATTAAAGTTGTTAAAAATGATGATATTGTAATTCCTGTTATGGGAAAAGTTATCTCCAAATTCGGTTTGAGAAATGGACGACCTCACAAAGGAATTGATATTGCATCACCTTTGGGAACACCGATTAAAGCCGTTTTGGACGGCAAAGTTGTTTTTGCAGGAATTCAAAAAGGTTATGGAAATGTTATAGTTTTGGAACACCGGAATTCAATAATGACGGTTTATGCTCATAATGAAACAAATTTAGTTAGATTAGGTGATGTTGTAAAAAAAGGTCAACCGATTGCAACTTTAGGACAAAGTGGAAACGCTTACGGACCTCACCTCCATTTTGAATACCGCATAAAAGGAAAAGCAATTGACCCGTTAACCGTAATAAAAGGTTTATAAATTAATGCAAAAATCAATAAATATAGGTGATGTCTCAAAATTATTAGGTATTCACGAACAGACAATAAGAAATTACGAACGAAAACATCTTATTAAGCCAAAAAGGGATAAAAGTAATTTTAGATGTTTTACCAAAGAAGATATTTTACGAATAAGTGTCATAATTAAATTGACACAAGAATTGGGTTTTAATATTTCCGGTGTAAGATTAGTTTTTTCATTAGTAAAAAAAATAAATATGTCGGATGATGAGTTAATAGATTTTTTAGAAGATCACCTGAATGAATTTCAAGGATAAATTATGAGTGAAAATGTATATAACGATAAAGGTTTACAACAATATCTCAAAGATATTTCCAAAATACCTACTTTGAGCAGAGAAGAAGAAAATAAGCTTGCTATTAAAGCCAAAAACGGTGATAAAGAAGCATTAAATAAATTAATTGAATCTAACCTTAAATTCGTTGTTAGAGTCGCAACAAAATACCAAAACCGAGGTTTATCTTTTAATGAATTAATTAGTGAAGGAAATCAAGGTTTAATAAAAGCAATAGAAAAATTCGATCCTGATAAAAATATTAAACTTATTTCATACGCAGTTTGGTGGATAAAACAGAGAATTAACGCTGCAATAAGTAACAATAAATCAATGATAATTGTCCCGCTCGGAAAAAACAATGTAAATAATAAAATCAGAAAAACAAGAGAAAATATATATCAAAAAACAGGAGAACAAGCTTCAAATGAAGAAATCTCTAAACAATCAAACATTGATTTAAAAACTTTGGCGAAGGTTCAAAGACAAATTCCTGAAACAGTTTCTTTAGATAGTGAGTCAAATAACCTTAAAACTAAAAATATTACCATAAACACTTTTTTATCCGATCCTAACAATCTTGATCCAAATAAGCAATATAAAGAAGAAAAATTAAAGAAGAAAATTAACGATTTAATTAAAAAACTTCCGGAAAGAAATGAATATATTTTGAGGTCTTATTTTGGATTGGACGACAACAAAGAAAAGAATTTTGCTGAAATTGCAAAACAATTAGGTTTATCTCGAGAACGGATTAGACAAATACAAAAAGAATCTATAAAAAAAATTTATGAAGATTCCTATAAAGAATTAGAAAACGATATAGATTTGATTATAAATAAAAACTTATAATATTTCAAATACTACATAATGAAGATACTTTTCAACATTAGTGTTGATAAAGAACAACGTTGTGAAATTATTCAACGTCTCCAGCTTTTAAAGATATTTATTTATATTATTGGAAAACAATACTTTAACTAACCAAAACTTTGTTTGGCACAAATATTGCTTAGTAAATAAAGATTAACTGGATAATCCTTTTAATTTTTAATTACCTCTTACTTAAAAAGCATGGTTGATTATAATCCCCAAAATCAACCATCTTTTTTTTTATTTAAATTATTATTAGAATTTATTTCTTTTTCTTGGAATTATTGAAATTAAATCTCTCATATCATTTACATTTTTAGCGTTTTTCCATAAATTCACAAACTTTTCATTTTGACATATTTGAGCAATAGAAGCTAAAGATCGAAGATGATAAATCCTATCATCCAAAGTTCCAAATAACACAAAAAAGGCGGTAATTTTGCTATCATTATTAAAGATTCCCTGTTTAGAGCGAGCTAATAACAATCCAAATTTATGCTTACCTTTTAAAATAATATGTGGAACAGCAACCTCTTCTGTAATAATGGTACTTCCTTGGCTTTCTCTTTCCATAAAAGCATTAAAAACTTCATCATTATTTATCTTATATTTTTGAGAAATTTTGTCTGAAAAAAGTTTAATTGCTTCATCAAAAGAAAAATTATCTTGAATATCTAAAACTATAGCATCCTTAACTAATTTATCAAAAAAATCCAACTCAATCTCATCTCTTTCCAGAATAACGTTTTTTAATTCGGTTTGAAGTTTATGAGACGTTAATTTTCTATTCAACATTCTTCCAATCAAATGTAATAAAGCATATTCTTTTATTTGTGATTTTCGTCCATAAACCAAATAAACAAACAGACCTAAAATAATCAATCCCAAACTAATAATCAATGCCAAAAATCCCATTTCCACTAATAAAAAAACAAATCCGATAATGCCAATAAATTGAACCCAAGGATAAAGTGGGGATTTAAAAATAGGACGATAATTTTGCAACTTACTCTCTCGTAAAATAATTACGGAAAAATTGGATAAAATATAGGTCATTATTAAAACAGTAGAAGCAACTTTTATCAATACATCAAGATTTAAAAACAAAGTTACTATCATAAATCCGGCGGTAACGATTAAAGCGGAATACGGTGATCTATATTTCTCGCTGACTTTATTTAAAAACCCCGGTAATAATCTATCTCTACTTAATGCTAAGGGATATCTTGAAGCAGCTAACAAACCGGCATTTGCGGTAGAAATAAAGGCTGTAATTGCGGCTAATTGCATTAAATACATTCCCGGTTTTCCCATAAATTTTCTGGCAGCATTTGCAACCGGTGTTAGTGATCCGGATAATTCTGAAGCTGATAATACGCCTACCGTGACTAAAAGCATTAGAAAATACATTATAACAACCACAATAATAGAAATTAACATCCCTTTAATGATATTTTTACCAGGCTTTTTTATTTCTTCAGCAACAGACGCAACTTTTAATAAACCTCCATAAGAAATAAACACAAATCCGGCCGTCGAAAAAATTGATGATTTTCCGTTAAAAGTAAACGGTTCGAAATTACTGATTTTGATATTTGGAATCCCTAAAAATACAAAAATCCCGATTACCAGAAGTAAAATACCAACTAACCCTGTTTGAGTGTGGCCAACTTTCTCAACCCCGAAGATATTTAAAGTTAAAAAAATCAAAGTAAATCCGATAGCTGCAATATGGATATTTACAGGATAAAACAATGTTAATAATTCAGCCATACCTATTAAAGCAAATGAACTTTTTAAAGAAAGTGAAAACCAACTTAAAAGCCCCGAAATTGTTCCGGCAATTGGTCCCATTGACCGAGTAATAAAATAATAATCACCACCCGCTTTCGGCATTGCGGAAGAAAGTTCAGCAATACTAAATAATCCGGTAAGAGCAAATAATCCGGCAATAAAATAAGATATTACAACCGAAGGACCGGTTTTTGCAAAAGCTAATCCCGGTAAAATAAAAATCCCTGAACTAATCATTGCTCCTGTAGCGATACTAAAAACATCCAATAAACCCAAACCTTTTTTAAGTGCCATTTTTCCTCCTAACTTCTTTATTTTGTTGATTTTCTTTCTAAAAACAAAAAGTACAAAAAAAGTATATTAAGTCAAAATAATTAATTTTAAACGCTTAAAATTTTCAAAGTAAAAAATATTCTTAAAAAAAAAAATTATAATATTATACTTATCCACACTTCATATCTTGACAATAAAAAAGATTTTTAAAAATTTGTTATGATTTTATTTAATTATTTATCCACAATTATTTTTTTTAGTGTGGACAATCTGTGGATTAACAATCCACGATTTATATAAAATACCAAAATACATTAAGTTATATACATTGTTGATAGAAATTCTTGTTTTATAAACCGTGTGGATAACAAAGAGGATAATTGATATGGATGAAAAAAGTATTTGGGAGCAATTACTTCTATCTTTAGAAGAAAAAATTGATCCAAGAAGCTTTCAGACCTGGTTTAAAAACACAAAATTTATTTCTTTTAAGGATAATGTTTTATTAATTAAAGTTCAGACAAAATTTGCAGCAGATTTTCTTAATAAAAATTATACATCCTTGATTTCGGAAATTAGCAATAATATTTTTAAAGTAAAATATGAAATTAGGTTTACCCCAAATGAATTAATATCAAAAGAAAAAGTTGTCGAAAATTTACAAAAAAACAGTTCTTTTGAAAAACCTAAATTGAATTATAAATACACTTTTGAAGAATTTATTGTCGGTAAAAGTAATAATTTTGCTCATTCCGCTTCCATGGCAGTGGCTGAATCTCCTGGAAATATTTACAATCCTTTATTTATTTACGGTGAATCCGGAATGGGAAAAACTCACCTAATGCAAGCTATTGGTAATTTTGTTTTAAAAGAAATGAGTAATAAAAAAGTATATTACACCTCAAGTGAATCTTTTACAAATGAAATGATTGATGCACTTCGAAGTAATTCAATGCCAAAATTTAGAAATAAATATAGAAATATAGATGTTTTACTTATTGACGATATTCACTTTATGGCAAAAAAAGAAGGTACTCAAGAAGAATTTTTCCACACCTTTAATGCTTTATATGACCGTAAAAAACAAATTGTTATGACAAGTGATCGCCCGCCAAAAGATATTGCCGATTTAGAGAAAAGACTTGTAACAAGATTTGAGTGGGGATTATTAGCAGACTTAAAAACACCTGATTTCGAAACCAGAGTCGCTATTTTACGTAAAAAAGCAGAATCTGATAACATTCAATTACAAGATGATGTTATGGAATTTATCGCTGAACATATTTACAATAATATTAGAACTCTTGAAGGCTCATTAATTCGAATATCAGCTTACGCATCTTATAATAAGATTAACACTGTTGATATTACCAGAGAAATTGCTACAGAAGTTTTGAGTGATATGATTTCAGATAAAATTCAAGATATAAGTATGGATTTAATTCTTAAGAAAATATGCGTACATTTCAAAATAACAGCTTATCAATTATTAGATAAAACAAGAAAAAAAAATATTGCCTTTCCTCGACAAATTGCCATGTATTTATCAAACCTTTTAATTCCTCAACTTTCTCTCAAAGAAATTGCACTTTATTATAAACGTAAAGATCACACCACCGTTTTACATGCCAAAAAAACAGTTGAGAAAAAATTCAAAGAAGATAATGATTTTAGAATCGAAATTGAAAGCTTAATTAAAGAAATAAAACAATGATATTTTTAAGATATTCACTTATACACATGAATAAATGTTTATTAATGTCTATAAAGTATTTTTTTACCATAGCTAATTTACGTAAAGTGAATAACATCAATTATATAAACATCTTATTTACAAATTGTCCACAAATTTATAAAAACTATAAATGTATGTATTTAAAGGTTTTAAGAGAACGAAAACCTCTATTGTCCACTAATACACACACTCTACTACTACTACTATATTTTAATTAAAAGGAGTAATAATAATATGAAACAATGTATTATCTTAATTATAGGAACACTTTTCCTACTCACATCTTGCATAGATTCATCAAAAAATACGGTGGGATTTGTTGGTTCGGGAATAACACCAACTATGATAACAATTCCTGATTCTTGTTTTACAAATCAATATAGTTTTCAGGATACAACCGAAAATTATGCAAATAACACATCTTTATTTTTAGGAACAAACAATTCTAAAGAAGCAAAGGTACTTTTAAAATTCACAAATTTACCTGATTCAATTGTAACTTTAACACATTTACGACTGAGTTTTCCATTTACTAAAAATTCACTATTGAATCCCAATGAATTTAATTTTTCAGAAATATTACAAAATTGGGATGAAAATAAAGCTAATAAATTCAAAGCAACATCTGATGAAAATTGGGATAATCCTGATGAAATTTCAGCTAATCCTTTTATCTTAACAGATTACACAATAGAAAACGATTCCCTTGTATTTGATATTAATTCCGATAATGAAGCAATAAATAACTTTAAAGAATTACTAAATACTTGGATATCAGCAGATTCGTTAAATAACGGTCTATTAATGGTTTTACAGCAAGATTATTATCATGATCCGGAAACAAATTATTTGGAATTGAATTCATCGGAAAATCTTGTTCAACCTCATCTTTCATTTACTTATAGAACAGAAACGGATACAGTTGATGTAACTTATTTTAGACCACCGGCTTACGATACTTTTATTATTAATGAACAAATTTCTACAGATGAAATTCAAGGATTAACAATTTCTAACATCTCCCCCACCAGAATGTTCTTCAAATTTAATCTTCCTCAAAATCTTTTCCCGGGAATAAATTCCAATTCTGAATATCAAAAACTTACTGTCAATAAAGCGGAATTAGTTCTCCACACAGAACTTAGCGATAAATATTTAACAGATCATGCTTTTTCGTTTTATCCATATTTAGTAACTTCTGAAAATCCTGATTTACCGATATCTTCGGAAAATTACATATCTTTATCCGGTTCAACCGTAACAACCGATTCTTTGGAATATGATAAGGAATTAAGAATAAATATCACACCAATTGTTCAAGCTATAACTTCCGGCGATAAAGATAATTACGGGATTATAGTAAAGTCATTAAAAGAAGGAAAAAATTTTGATAATATCGATTTTCAAACAGATGATTTAAAATTGGATATAATTTTTACTCAACCTAATTTGGATGATTAATTATGAGAAAATATTTTATTGCTCTCTTGCTTTTTGCAATTTTTTTAGGATGTAAAAAAAAGGAAAATTCTAAAATAGATATGGTGGTGGCTAAAGTAAATGATATTTCTTTAACGGAAAACCAAATGAAAAATTATTTTACAAAGTCTCAATGGGATACTCTTTCAATTAATTCAAAAAGAGATTTTATTAATAATTGGATAAATCTTACCGTTTTGGAAAATAAAGCTGATGAATTAGGATTAAGTAAAAATCCTATTATCAAATCAAAAATAGAATCTGCAATAAAAAAAGTTAAAGCTAACGCTTTGTTAGCTAATGAAATATCAAATATAACGATTAATGAAAATGAAGAATATAACTTCTATAAAATTCATAAAAAAGAGTTTGGAAAAAAGATAACAAAATTTGCTTTGCAAGAAATATTTGTTAAAACAAAAGAAATGAGAGATACTGTTTTAGTGAAATTAAATAATCGCGAACCATTTAAACAAATAGCTAAAAAATATTCTCAAAATAAATATGCAAAAAGTGGCGGACTTGTTGGATATGTTTCAAAAAAAGATGTGGATTCTAAAATCTGGAATAAATTAAATTCACTTAAAAAATACTATTATGCTTCCGTTAAACTTAACAAAGGATATTATATTATCAGATTTTACGGTAAAAATAATTTCGTGGAATATGATAAATTCAAAGATGTTCAAAACATAATAAAAAATAGAATAATCAAAAATAAGAAAAAAGAGCTTTACAGAAATTTCATTGATAAGTTAAAAGCTCAATCAAAAATATTAATTTCTATATGAGGTTAAAATGAAAAAAATATTAGTAATCGTAATAAACTTACTTGTTGCCATTCAAATCTTCGCTGTAAATTTGGATAAAATTGTCGCTAAAGTCGGTGATGAAATTATTCTCAAAAGTGATTTGGAAAAAAATATCAACCAACTTAAAGCAATGAATAATATTCCAAAAGGTGTTTCAAAATTAGATGTTTTGAATAAAATGATCGAAACTAAACTCGTTATTCAAAAAGCTAAAGAAAATAATTATTCTGTTGATAATTTGAAAGTTGAAGAATTGGCTAATAATCAACTCAAACAAATTGAAGCAAAATTTCCCGACCATCAAACTTTTCTTAAAGAATTAAAAAAAGCTAATTTGAATCCTGTGGATCTCAAAGAATATTATAAAAAAATGATTACCGAACAAAAACTTAAAGATCAAATTATCCAAAATGAAATCAAAAGTAAGGTTCACGTAACTTCTGCCGAAGTGGAAGAATTTTATAATGAGAAAAAAGACAGCCTGCCTTTGCGACCGGAAATGGATAAAATCGGAATGATTATGAGAACCGTTAAACCTAGTAAAGAAACTGATAAAACAGCTTTTAAAGCAATTAATAAAATTGTTGATGAATTAAATAACGGTGCTGATTTTGCAGAATTAGCTAAAAAAGAAAGTGACGATTATAGCGGAAAAAATGGCGGAGATTTAGGATTTTTTAGTCGTGGAATGATGGTTAAACCGTTTGAAGACGCTGCCTTTAGTTTGCAACCGGGACAAATTTCCAAAGTAGTAAAAACAAGATTTGGTTATCATGTTATCAAAATGGAAGAAAAACGCGGTGATGAAATTAGGGTAAGACATATTTTAAAACTTGTTAAGCCAACAAAATTAGATATTGAAGCTGAAATGAAATTAATGGATAATATTGTCTCAAAAATACGTGCCGGAGCTGATTTTTCTGAATTAGCCAAGACTTATTCGGAAGACGATTCAACAGCTGTTAGAGGCGGTGTTTTGGGCGAATTTCCGAAAGATAATTATCCTGAACTGTTTAAACCGTATTTAACTCCTCTAAAATATGGTGAATGCACAGATGTTATTAAACAGGATAACGTTTTATATATCTTCAAAAAATTAGAAAAAATACCTTCTCGACAATATAAATTTAGCGAAATTGAAAATAGAATCAAAGATATGGCAATGGCAAATAAAGAAGAAGAATTATATAAAGAATGGATAAAAAATATCAAAAAAGAAGCTTATATTGAGATTAACTTTAACGATGATTCAGAGATAAAATGAAAAAATTATCCGTCTATTTAGCAACGATTTTTGGAATAGGATATTTTCCTGTTGCACCCGGAACCGCCGGAACTTTATTTGCAGCTCTAATATATTATATTTTGCCTGCAAGTTTGTTTAAAACAAATTATGATAATTTTATTGTTGTTATATTTCTAACCGGATTGAGTTTAATTGGGGTGGTTATTACATCTTTGGCTGAAAAAACTTTGGGACATGATGACGGAAAAATCATTATAGATGAATTTGTCGGTTATTTTGTAACTATACTTTTTTTACCAAAATCTTTGCTTTTAGCAATTTATGCGTTTATATTTTTCAGAGTCTTTGATATTGCAAAACCTCAACCGATTTATAAAGTTCAAAGTTTACCAAAAGGTTGGGGAATTATGGTTGATGATATAGTGGCGGGTGTTTTTGCTAATATCTGCTTACAAATATTAATTAGAATTTTTCCACAAATATTTTAAAAAAAAGGAGTTAAAATGTATCTATTATTGAATGCTGCCGCACAAAACCCAAGTCTTATCGGAGGACTTTTACCATTTATTTTAATGTTTGCAATCTTATATTTTCTGATGATTAAACCTCAACAGAAAAAACAAAAAGAAGTAAAGAAAATGTTAGATGAATTGAAAGTTCATGATAAAGTAATTACAAATAGCGGTATGATTGGAGTTATATCCAGTATTAAAAAAGATAAAGGGACTGTTGTTATTAAATTCGATGAAAACACAAAAATTGAATTCCAAAAAACAGCGGTTGCAGGTGTAATTAATGAAACAAAAGAGGAAAAATAACTTATTACCAATTAGAATTATCGGTGATAAAGTTTTAAGTTCTAAAGCGGAACCTGTTGAAAAAATTACTAACGAAATTAAAGATTTTGTTAATGATTTGATTTATACAATGTACGAACGAGATGGAGTTGGTTTAGCAGCTCCCCAAGTCGGAAAATCATTAAGAATATTTGTGGTCGATACTACTTGGACGGAAACCGGTAAAAAAAATCCTATCGTCTGTATTAATCCTAAGTTTTTAGAAATGACAGGATCAGCTACACATGAAGAAGGATGTCTTAGTATTCCTGATATTTATGTTGAAGTTAAAAGACCTTCTTCGGTACTTTTTGAAGCTACAAATTTGAAAGGTAAAAAGTTTAGACTTGAAGCCGATAATGATTTATTAGCAAGAGCTCTTCAACATGAATATGATCATTTAGACGGTATTTTATTTGTCGATCGAGCTTCTAAATTTAGATTAATTCCCGTTAATAAAAAAATTAAGACTCTTATGAATCGCACGGATGAAAATGGAATCAATATTCAAAACTAAATTAAAAAAAATTATTTTTATGGGGACGCCTGAATTTGCTGTCCCTTTTTTAAATTCTTTAAATGAGAATTTATATAAACCAATTTTAGTAATAACTCAACCGGATCGTCAGAAAGGTAGAAAACGGAAAATTCAACCACCACCGGTTAAAATTGCTGCTGAAAAATTAGGAATAAAAATTGAACAACCTGAAGATGTTAATGCAAAAGATTTTCTAAATTATATTAAGGAACTTAATCCTGATATTGTCATTACTGTAGCTTTCGGAGGTTATCTAAAACGAGCTTTTCGTAAAATTCCAAAATACGGTTGTATAAATGTTCATCCTTCCTTATTACCTAAATATCGAGGATCTTCACCTATTAATTTTCCCATTTTAAATGGAGATAGAGAAACAGGTGTAACAATATTTAAAATTGTCGCTAAAATGGATGCCGGTCCGATTTTATCTCAAACAAAGATAAATATTGATAATGAAATTAATTTTTCAGAATTAGAAGAAATCTTGATTAATAAAGGTGTTTCATTGCTAATAAATACTTTGAAAAAATATGAGGAAAATGCGATAGAGTTTATTCCTCAGGATGATTCTAAAGCTAGTTTTACAACTAAAATTGAGAAGAAAGATACTTTTTTAGATTGGAATAATCCTGCCGAAAAAATACATAATTTTGTAAGAGCGTTTTCAAATTATCCCGGAGCTATTTCAAATTTCAAAGAAAAAAAAATTAAGATAAAATCTCTAAAAATTTTAGATATTGAATCAAATAAAACTCCTGGCACAATTGTAAATATTCATAAAAAAATAGGCTTGGAAGTTTCTACTCTAACAAAAAATATTCTGATTACAATAGTCCAACCGGCTGGAAAAAAAGATATGAATGCTTATGATTTTCATCTCGGAGCAAGAATAAAAAACGGAGATATTTTTACAAATGGAACTTGAAATAAATACTAAAGGTAAAGGGTTGTTTCTCTTTCTTTCCTCGCTTTCACTAGTCTTAATGATGATGTTAACGACTCTTTTATGGTGGTTTATATCACCAAGATTACACGAAATTAGCAATGTTTTAGCATTTATAACTTTATATTCTTTGAGAATATTTTTTGCTATTATTATTTCAGGGATTTTACTGGTAATTCTAACTTGTTATACGGAACGCAATTTTTTAATTACGAAATTTGCCGTTAGGTTATCTATAATTTTTTTATTTCCTGTGGCTATTATTTTAGGAAAAATGTTTGGGATTAAAAAAGATAAAATCAGAGACTCTTTTGTTTATGTAAATAACTCCTTTGTAAAAGCTTTAAAAAAGAAATTTAAAGCTAAAGAAGTACTGATCCTCCTCCCCCATTGCCTGCAACATGTTGATTGTAAAATCCGAATTACAACTAATATCCAAAATTGCGTAAATTGCGGAAGATGCGATATCGGTGATTTGAAAAACCTGGCAAATAAATATAAAACCCATATTGCAATCGCCACAGGCGGAACTTTAGCGAGAAGAATTATTGTAAATATCAGACCTAAATTTATTATTGCCGTTGCGTGTCAAAGAGACTTGGTTGATGGTATTCAGGATGTTTTTCCAATTCCTGTTTACGGAGTTTTAAATGACAGACCGGAAGGTCCATGCATTAATACCAGAGTTGTTGTACAAAAACTTGAATTGGCACTGCAAAAAGTTTTGATAGATTTACCAAATAATATTTAAAAATACCATTTTATTTCTAATATTGTATTTTTTGTTGAATAAATAAATTACGAAGATTTTTGTAAGATTATTCATTCCTAACGTTTTTTTTATCTTGACACAAAAAAGGGATAATTTCTTGTTGATTTGTTGACGCGAGGTGGAGCAGTCTGGTAGCTCGTCGGGCTCATAACCCGAAGGTCAGAGGTTCAAATCCTCTCCTCGCTACCATGGCGGCGTAGCTCAGTTGGTTAGAGCATCGGAATCATAATCCGAGTGTCCGGGGTTCAAGTCCCTGCGCCGCTACCATGTGCGCCAGTAGCTCAGCTGGATAGAGCAACGGCCTTCTAAGCCGTGGGTCAGGGGTCCGAGTCCCTTCTGGCGTACCATTTTTTTATTTGTTGTGGTGGGTGTAGCTCAGTTGGCAGAGTACATGATTGTGGTTCATGGTGTCGTGGGTTCGAGCCCCATCTCCCACCCCATTTTTTGTCGCGAAGTGGAGCAGTCTGGTAGCTCGTCGGGCTCATAACCCGAAGGTCAGAGGTTCAAATCCTCTCTTCGCTACCAATCAATTATTTAAAACAATCCCCGAGTAATATGAAAAATTATGATTTAATTATTATTGGTGCCGGAGCATCAGGTTTATTTGCCGCCGGTCACGCATCTTCTAAAGGTTTAAAAGTACTTCTTATTGAAAAAATGAACCGTGTCGGAATCAAATTAAGTATCACCGGTAAAGGTAGATGCAATATATGTAATACAGCTTCCCAAGACGAATTCTATAAACATGTTGGGAAAAACTATAGATTTTTAAAATACACCTTTTCCAAATTTTACAATAATGAATTATTAGAATATTTTGCCAATATTGGAATTAAAACTGTTGTCGAGCGGGGAGGAAGAGTTTTTCCTGAATCTCAAAAAGCCACCGATGTTGTTAACTCCTTAAAAAAAAATATTTTAAAAAATAAAGGTGAAATTAGCTATCTGAATCCGGTAAAAAATTTCATTTTAAAAGATGGTGAAATCGTTGGAATTGAAGCAAAATTAGGAAAATATTATGGCGAAAATTTTCTTTTATGTACAGGTGGAAAATCTTATCCTTTAACCGGTTCTACCGGAGATGGATATATTTTTGCTAAAACATTGGGTCATAAAATAATTCCGCCAATCCCGGCTTTAAATGCAATTGAAATTGAAGGAAATCTTCCTAAAAAATTACAAGGTTTAAGCTTAAAAAACGTCTCAATTTCCGTTTGGATTAATAACAAAAAGAAGAAAGATTATTTTGGTGAGATGATTTTTACGCATTTCGGTATTTCCGGTCCGATAGTATTAACCATTTCAAAAGAATTTTCGCATGAAATTTATTCTAAAGAAAATATGTATTTTTTATTAGATTTAAAACCGGCTTTGGATGATAAAACTTTAGATAAAAGATTGTTAAGAGAATTTGAATCTTCTGGAAAAAAGAAGGTAAAATCTATTTTAAAAAGTTTACTTCCTTCCAAAATGATTAATGTAGTTTTGGCTGAAATTGGATTAGATGCCGAAAAACCGGGAAATCAGATAAATTCATCAGAAAGAAAATCATTAAAAAAATGGTTAAAAGGTATTAAATTAAGCTTAAAATCTGCCAGACCTATTTCGGAAGCAATAATCACTTCCGGAGGCATTTCTTTAAAAGATGTAGTTTCTACTCAAATGAAATCTAAACTTTACGACAACTTGTTTTTTGCCGGCGAAATTTTAGATTTGGATGCTGACACCGGTGGATATAATCTTCAAATAGCTTTTTCAACAGCTTTTGTTGCGGTTGAATCCATTCTTGAAAATAAGAAATCAAATTAATATATTTTATCGGGAAATTTAAATCTTCAGAATGTTCATCTACAAAAAATTACTCGATCTCAAGAGCAGAGATTTTATTACCAACCACAAATTTCCGCATTTCTTCTTCCAAAAGTGAGAAATTTTCTTTTTGGACTGTTTTGTGGAATTGACCGTTTTTAATTAGACGTATTTCGTCGCAACAATCATTCAAAGTAGAAAAAATATGAGAAGAAATTAGGACGGTTTTATTAAGAGATTTTAACTTAGCGATAATTTCCAAAATAAGAATATTACTATGAATATCAACGCCGTTAAAAGGTTCATCCAGAATATAAATATCATTTTTTTGAAGAAGAATTCCCATAAAAGCTAATTTTTTCATCATTCCGGTTGAATAGTTTTCAGTGTATTGATCTAAAGGTAAATTGAAAATATTTCTTTTCTCAAAATCATCATTCTTAATATTTCTGGCAATGCTCAATAATTTCAGATACTCCCAACCGGTAATTAATGACATAAAAATTGGATTTGTTTGTAAAAATCCGATATGATTTTTTAAGACCTGATATTCTGATTTAATCTCGCCATCGTAGGTTTCCAAATCGGCAATACATTTGAATAAAGTTGTTTTTCCTGCACCGTTTTCACCCACAAATCCATAAACTTTACCTTTTGATAAATCACAGCTAACATTTTTCAGTACTTGATTATTACCATAAGATTTTGATAAATTCTTGATTGAGATCATTCTAAAATATTCTCCAAATTAGTTTTTGAGTGTTTGTAAAAATAGGGAATAGTTATTAAAAACATTGGTGGAATCCAAATACTTATTCCGTAAATTATTCCTTGAAGCAAATTCATTTCCGAAGGGAATGTTGAATATTTTGCCAAAATTATAGAAGTTAAAAGTAAGATTCCGAAAATTAAAACTGCCAAAATCAACCACAAATTTCCATTAAAAAATAATACTAAACTAAAAAGAATTGGTAAGGAAATTATTGAGGAACAAATTAAGGCGTTCATAATTTTTTTTAATAAAAAAGCCTTGCTATCGGTAGAATATATCCAAACAAAATAGATGTTTTCCGGTTTGGGATAATAAAGGAAACTCAGTAAATAAACAGCGATTAACGAGAAAAGTCCAAGATTAAAATTTTGGATTTTAAATGCTTTAAAACAAAAAAAATAAATTATAGGAAATATAAAAAACGTTTTTCTAAATCCAACAATAAATTCAAAAGGAAATTTTTTAAATGGGGTAGGTATTTTCAAATTCCAACTCTGTTTGATTTTTATGAAAGATAAGAGAGCTGTAACGAAAGTCAATCCCAAAGATTCAAAATAAAAATTTTCCAACAAAAGAAAAATTATAAACGGAGTGGCAAAAATGTAGTTTTCTATTAATCTGATTTTATGATAATTTGCAAAATTAAACAAAGTATTTAGGAAATCATTCCTTCTTTTTTCACTCAATTTAAAAGAAATTAATATTGATAAAATAGGATATAAGTATCCGGAAGAAGGAAATCTGTAAAACAAATATTTAGAAAAAAAGATAAAAATAATAGGAATAATAATGAAGCCGATTAGCGGTTTTAATCCTATCTCCAAAAATTTTCTTTCAATTCTTCGAAATTGTAATTTGAAATAAAAACTCATTTATCAACTCTAAATTTTGCCATTTAATTTAGCTTTCAGAAATTTCCAATTAGGAAGAAATTGGCTCATCAAAGCTTTGAAATTTGCATTATGACTCGGTTCAAGCAAATGCATTAATTCATGGACAACAACGTATTCCAAACATTCATCAGCTTTTTTCATTAATTCCAAATTTAACCAAATTCTTTTTACTTTATAATTGCAAGTACCCCATCTGGTTTTCATCTTTTTAATTCTAAATTCGTTGGATTTTACACCGATGATTTTTTCCCATTTTGAAATTAATTCTTCCCCTCGAACCTTTAAATGTATTCGATACCAATCATTAATGAAATTCTGAATATCTGATTTTGATGGATTATTCGTAACAAATACGTGAATCTCGGAATCGGTTAGAGTTATCTTTGAATGATATTTATTTGGAAATATTTTTAATTCGTATTCTTTTCCTTTAAAGGGAAGTGTTTTTTGATCGGCATAAAATGTATTTTGTTTTATTTTTTTGAAGTGATTCTTTCTTAAATTTTTTCGAATCCAATCTATTTTGAATGTGAGAAGTTCATAAATTCTCTCATCACTAATCTCAATCGGGAATGAAACTTT
>Ga0256842_1000269_pt1 | contig 45632 bp, 49 predicted proteins | sample 4559240metaG_FD_185973 | JGI IMG/M metagenome (GOLD analysis project Ga0256842, IMG submission 185973) | Hydrothermal vent microbial communities from Guaymas Basin, Mexico - 4559-240 | ecosystem: Environmental > Aquatic > Marine > Hydrothermal vents | place: Mexico: Guaymas Basin | collected... | reverse complement strand
CTCATAAAAATTCCAGCAGCTATTGTCATTGTACACGACATAATCAGTCCTTTTAGCGTACTAGTGTCTATAAAAAAAGCACCAAATATAGCAATCAGAAAACCGATATTCATTTCCCATCTGATTATTTTTTCTCCGCTAATTTTGAACATTATCATCCTTTTTCATAATTTCTTCAAATTGATTTCTTTCCAACAGCTCCTTCTTAATTGCTAAAAATAACTTTAAAAGCAATTCATCGCTTATGGATTTTAAATGTTTATTTAGGATTTCTTCGGCCGCATAATCTGCTTGTTTATCTTTCAAATCTTTAAAAATGCCGTCAAATTCTGGCATCTCTACAGGTGAAATATCGCACCCTGGAAACCAATCCAATAATCCCATTTTAATCCTCTTTTTCACATAAACTCAATAATATCAATGTTGTTGACAATATCAAAGTGTCTATTTGTGATATACCATATTTAATTAATCCTTCAGTGGTGGATTTGTCAGTTGTGTATTGGACTGTTAAACTCAATATTATCAATATCATTAGAATTACCGCAGTTATTTTTTTATATATACTCATGAACACTTCCTTTTTTTAAAAAAATTAAAACAAGGTTGTTTTAAACCTTGTTATCTATAACAATTCATTAATTTATACATCATATGATCTAGCTCATATCTGCTTTCACCTTGATAAATGTTTTTAAGAGCATTATTACTTAATTTATAAAAAATAGATAATTTAGGATCTATAGTGTGTATGACGGATTTTAATGGTGTTTGATATACAGGCGGTCGTCCACTGTATCTGATAGATTCCATATTTTCATCATAAAATAATGCGCTCATTATCACTTCTATATAGTTAGATAGCAAATATGCACCTTCAAACACTATATCCACAATTTTTTCATAAAATACTTCAGGAGCTATTAACTCATGTTTTTCTTTACTTGCATTTAATTCACGCTTACCATACACTAATGTAGCAAACTCTCTTAATATTCTTGAAGCATCTTGGTTTTGTAGTTTTACATGTGGAACAATTGCGATTTTTCCTTTTTCAACTTCTATGAACTCGATTTCGTCTTCTGCGTAATATCTAGGAATCATAATTTCCTTTAATGTATTCAAATCATTCTCATTAGCATCAGTATAGGTAATTGGCTCACCTTCGTCGTTTTCTTCACTCCAAAATTTTACACCGCGATCCATCATATCAAAAATTTCATTATACAATGTTTCCATTTCCCACGTACCACCTGTGTGGTGCAATCTTAAACTTGATTGTAATAATTGTTCAACAACTGCACTTGCTGCCAAAGTACCTACATAACTGATACCATTTTTATCAGCAGGCGGTAAATAATGCCCCCAACATTTTTTACAAATCTTAAAACCATCCAGTTTGCAAGTCATTGGTGAAAAAATCTCAATAGTTTGACCTATCAGATGTTTGTCTTTTTCAGGATCTATAACATGGCCATCCACCATGATACGTTTCTGTAGTGATCTCAAATGCTTTTCATCTTTTACTTTGATCTTAAAACCATGTTCGCATCCACAATCCTCAACTGTTTGATCCAACATAATAAATCCGATACTGTTCATAATGATTCTTTGCATTTCGCCCGATGCAGGAATCAATGTCTCACGTGCTGCAAGCGCCATTCTTGCACCGTTTGCTAAATCAAACATTTCATCCGGCTTTAATGATTCCAAAAGAGATGTTGCAACATTTCTATTAATTGCGCGACCATAAATATCAGTCGGTATACCGCTACTTGCAGTTGATTTCATTAATTGTACAGCTTTAAGTCTTGAACCTGATTTAAAAACTTTATAAAGAATATTATTACCGTTTTTATAGTTTTCTAAATAAGGTAAGACCATTTTGTAGAATAAATACATGTTCTGATGAAATCCGATCACTGGTTCAGTTACGAAATTCTTTTTAAATTCTTCGATCTGTTCTGAACTAACCACAAAATCATCAGCTTCAAATGAAGGAATTGCTATATCGTAAATACTTGATAATTCATTTAAAAATTGATTCAATTTCCAAATTCTGTTCATAAAATCGATATTCGAAACAGAGATATCAAAAATTGCATCAAACATCTCTTTAATTGCTTTTTTATTATATACTTTATGAATGTCAAAAAGTATTTTTTCTTTACCGTCGCCGCCGTTCTCAGTTGCTAATTTGCCTGACCCCCATTGATAAATAGTTTTGTGCACTAGTGCCCAAAACCAAGGCATCGTTGTATCGACACTCTTAACGTACACAGGTTCCAAAATAGATTTTTTTATATTTGACGTGCGAATTTTTACACTTTTAAAATTTTCAAATTCAGTGATTGGAGCACGCTGTTGCCAGTTATTCTCAGATATTTTATGAGTAACTGCCCACAAGCTGTAAACAGCTTCATGTGTTAGCTCTGGAATGTATGTATCAGGATCAAAATATAATTTCACATGATTTGCGATAAACAATTTATAAAAATCTCTTTTGGCCTGCTCGGATTGGAGATTTGTAATCCCCATACCGTCGCCGTCAAAATCCACGTTATAGTTTCTTGCGATCATCGGGTTTATTGCGATTGTTTGTATTTGCTTTTTCAAATGTTCCCCTTTTTAAAATCATTCACAAATAATTCCATCATATTCTGAATCTGAATTAGAATTAGTTTGCTTATCACGCGGTTTAATAATGTACATTTTATCTAAATTCAAATCGCCACTGTAATCAAAAAATGACCATAACATTACAAAATTTACAGCTGGAATCCACGTTAAAAACAATACAAATAATACACTAAACACAAAAATATTTAAAAAAATTAAATCAGCTAAAGATAGCCCATCCTCTTTAATATTCAACTTTGTGATTACAGGTAAAAAATCTTTTTTAAGAATTCTCAAAAGCATCCAAGTACCTAGTAAACTAGGAATTATCCAGAAAATAACAAAAAAAACAATTGCAAGTATTATTTTTAAAGTCATCATAGTTCTTCCTTCATTTTAAATTTATTTTCAAATAGCTCATCTAGAATAAATGTGCTGTCATTATACATAAACAATGTTGGAGGTCTTTCAAACATAACACGCAGCTGCGGTCTAATTTTCTGATAAATTTCATCAAATACATCATCATCAATTTTTAATTCTGCATCCTCAATGTTGTTCGTAATTAATTGCATTAAAGAAGCAATATCATCAATATCTAAAATATCATTATCATTATTTACAAGATAATTTAGCACTTCGAGAATAAACAATACTTTTGCAGATTCTCTAGGAATTGAGATCATATAAGGTGGAACATTTGCACCGCATGTTACGACAGTTCTTCCACTAAATTCAACTGTTTTTCCAAGAATAGAGTTTCTTAAAATGGATTCTTTATCGCCTAGCTGATTTTCTTGTGCGAATTTATAAATATCGTCAACTGAACGCTGGAATTTTTTAGCAGCATTTGCAAGATATATATTACGCTCGGTTTCATCTTGTATCTGTAAATAAATATCATCCATGAATTTATGTTCAAGATTTTTCAAAATTTCACTATAGGATTTAGTAATATCATTAACACTAAATCTGTTTTTTGCTATCTTAATAACAGGTCTTGTATCTGGTGGAGTCACTGGTATTTTATTCACAAAAGCAAATTTAACTATATCGCGATTACCAACTTGTTTCTTCTCAAATATTTCCCAATGATTTTCATACAAATAGTCAAATAAATGTTTCAGATTTATTATAGAATAAATTTTAAAATCAATTAAGTACCTCTCTGGATTAAGATTTTCAGAAACCCATTTATTAACAAATTCTGCTCTCAGTTTTTCTAGTTCATCAATATTCAGTTCTTCTTTTGCTTGATCTGAAATTTTTGCTTTAATTTCATCCTCATTTATCAAATTATTCACATTAACAAGAGTTGCATCATTTAAATCGTATATAAAATAGTCATGTACTTCATACACATGCGGATCAAAAGTCATGATCTTATCAACTGCTCTTTTGCTAAAGATCTTATGTAACACATGTTTTAAAGGTGGAAATACAACCCAGATATCAGATGGTAAATTTATTTGCGCAAATGTTTTCATTCGCAAATCATTACTATCACAAAGCACTCCGCAATCTTCACATCTTTGACCTGCATAATATTTACCTTTTAACTTACCACATTTGCATTCGTAATTTTTAACCGGTCCAAATATTTTCTGCGAATATAATCCTTCTTCATGATACTCATTTTTATTATTTGCAAAAATTTTGGAAGAAGTCACTACAGGAAGATCGATCTCGTAAAGGGAAAAATCAATTTTTAAACTCATTAATTTCCTTTTTGAATTTTTTTTCTTTTTGGCTAATTATTAGCCGCGCGCTTCTACTCGCTCGCACATCTTTGTGAAATTTTTAACCACAATTCACACACAAATAATTTAACAATCGAAGGTTTTGAAGAATTTAATTATATTGAAAAAAACGCAAAAAAGCAAGAGATAACTATTCTCTTGCTTTCGTCGAACTTTTCAAAAGAGTAGCAAAACACACTGACCACTTATGAACACTCATGAATAAGTAATTTGCAAACACCAATTATATTTCTATATTTAAACCCTAAAAGAACAAAAAGAGTCTAGACCACAAGTGGTCTAGACTCAGTTGCCGAATATTGCTTGGAGATCTACTTCTACCTCTGGTGACGCAGCAAGCGCTGAATCATTCTCGCTTTGAGACACAGATTCTCCAATTTTAACTTCTCCAGTTGCTGGTAATACATCATCTGCATCTGGCATTGTAACATGCGCAGACGTGTTATTTCCTTCTTTTTTTGAAACAGTAGAAACACCTGCAATGGTTGCAAGGGTTTCTTTTTTCGTTTTTTCAACTTTGTCTGCAGCTAAGTTTTCAAGTTTAGTTGTATCTACAGTGTTTCCATCTTTATCTTTGATAACAATCTCGAAACTTAATCCTAACCCTTCTATAAATTTTGAAAAAGTATCGATTGTTAATTTTTTAGATTCAACTTTTCTGAACTGTAGCATTACCGTATTTGGTAATTTCAATTCTGTTACCAACTTCGGATATTTATTTAAAATGTTTCTGATACTTTCATTCCATTGTTTGTAAGTTAAACCGTTCATGTGTTCTCCTTTTTTGATTTGTTTTTTTGTTTTTTGGAGCCAAAATACTGGTCTCCTTCAATATATAATTTCTATATATTAATCTTAAAAGATAAATTTTAAAATAGAAATTAGAAATATTCACGCTTTTTATGTTTTAATTTGCGTGAATATTTTTTCTTAGAATGCACTACTTTTGGGCGTGCATTAATTTCGCCACGAGCTATGGCTACGATATTCCAATCGCGTTTTTTAATTTTCATTTTTTTTCTCCTTTAAAAAATAAATAACGATCCCTCGAAGCTGGCTCAGCAGCCCGCGAGACTGAGAGAGTACGCGCCGCGCGGTCGCCTCTCTCCCAGCCCCTAGGCTCTGTAACCAGCTTCGAGGCAAAATTATTTTATTTATTTTATTTATTTTTTTATTTTTCTTATTATAATATCTATCTAACTTATTTTAATTATTAAAGAATATATAGAAATTGGTGTTTATTTTCTCCCAGTTCTTTTTTAAATTTGACAAATTATCTGATATTAAAAATCAACCTTTCTAATAGCTTGTTACAGTTGGCAGAACCTAGATGCAGAAAAACTTTTTTCTAGATATCATCCCGGTCTGATCGTCCAAACTAGTTTTTCAGTTTGCAGTTTTAAAATAACAACCTTTCTAATAGCTTGTTACAGTTGGCAGAACCTAGATGCAGAAAAACTTTTTTCTAGATATCATCCCGGTCTGATCTCATTGTTGCGATGAAGTCGCAACAATGAGACGGCCTGTTAGATAACTTCCTTTTGGAAGTTATCTAACTAGTCTGATCGTCCAAACTAGTTTTTCAGTTTGCAGTTTTAAAATAACAACCTTTCTAATAGCTTGTTACAGTTGGCAGAACCTAGATGCAGAAAAACTTTTTTCTAGGTATCATCCCGGTCTGATCATCCAAATTAGTTTTTCAGTTTACTGTTTTAAAATAACAACCTTTCTAATAGCTTGTTACAGTTGGCAGAACCTAGATGCAGAAAAACTTTTTTCTAGGTATCATCCCGGTCTGATCTCATTGTTACGATGAAGTCGTAACAATGAGATGGCCTGTTAGATAACTTCCAAAAGGAAGTTATCTAACTAGTCTAGACGACCAAACTAGTTTTTCAGTTTGTTGTTTTAAAATAACAACCTTTCTAATAGCTTGTTACAGTTGGCAGAACCTAGATGCAGAAAAACTTTTTTCTAGATATCATCCCGGTCTGGACGGTTCACTGTGAATTGTTTTCTAGTATGCTATCTTAAAAATATAAAAATATTGAGAAGCCCCAATGATTAGCATTTTAAATAAAAGGCAATTGATCAAAGGACGAAGACTATGATACACACACAATATTATGCTTTAATGCGAGGTATGGCTGCAGCTATTCAATCAGCTTCACCATTATTACCAATTAGCCAATGGGATTTTAATTATAATTCTAAAACCTTTGATTCTATCAAACTTCACAGAAATCCGCAACCATTCCCAAAAGGCATTATCAACATTAATAATATTCAAAAACAATTTACATATCCTCTTGCTCAAAACATGTCTGTCGGTACAAATGCTGCAGATTTGATACAATTTCCTAACGCTTTCCCAATAGCAAGCGTATTGGATAAATTTGAAATATACGGATTAACCAATAGGTACAATATTGGTATCGATATTACAGTTAACTTTGAAACTGGTGCGCAATTGTTAGATTTTTTTCATAATTACAGTGAGTATTTTCCTCATGAGGGTAAATATTATTACGATTTTGAATACGATTATTTTCTTTATTTACCTGAAAATATACTTGAAGGATATGATCCTGCTGCGGATAATGCAATAAATATATTTGCTCAAATGAAAGATGATGCTAGTAACTATGATCTGTTTGCTAAATGCGTCTCAACACCGATTATGAAATGTGAATCAATTTCACTTAATCAAGATAAAAACAGTGATTCACATTCAATAAATATGAGTTTCACATTACAAGATTCATTTTTATATATGCTAATGAAAGTAGATGCAGATTACTGGGTACGAGCGTTATCATTATCTGTTATTGTTAAAGTTGCAGATCTCAATGGGGACGAAACCGAAGTAGCTCATTACGGTCCTTATAAAGTAGATAAAGAAGCACACCCAGATTTTGCCGGAGATGCTACAGAAGAACAAGTTGGTGAAGAGCTAGAAAAAAATGATGAAACAAATAATGATACAGAAATCGAAAAGGCAGAATAATGTATATGGGCGATAATAATAAATCAATATTAAACTCGATAACAAGTGGTGCTAAAATTATGACAGGAACTAAAACTGTAATCACAAACCAAGCACGCAATTTAACTCAAAATATTAAACGAGGCGCACAACTGTCATTAAACCAACTTAAAGCTCCTGAAGAAATCGAATTAGAACTTGATATAGATTCTGATGGTGAACCAGATGCAGAAATAGAATTGCAAAAAAACGATTTAAATCCTTCATCAATACTTCCAATTAATCGCAAAACAATCAAGCAAAAAGCTCAAAAAATAATTAAAGAAAGTATGTATGAATCTCCTTATCAAATGGGGCAAAGCGCTGAAATGATCAGAAATGTTGCTAATCCTTATAATCCTAAACGCAAAAGCAAAAGTATTGTAGATCAAAAAGATCGTTTTAAAACTAAAAATGATATTTATCCCAAAGTAAAAGTTGACAATTCAATTATGGATAAACGGGTAAAGAAAGTGCGCACTTATCTTTATAAAGAAAACGGTGTTCCGATAGCTAGAAAATTAGAACACCAACCACACCAGCCGTTTAACCCAGTATAGGAGAAAAAAATGGAAATAAAACGCTATACACCTTTCATTCCTACTGAATTGGACGATTTCGATGAATCAATATATGAACAATTAACATCTGAGCCTCTTGAAAATATTTTTAACTTAAATTTAAAAGAATTAAAAGAAAATTCAAATAAAATAGAATTTTCTTCTTCGAGATACGATATGCGCCCTGATTTAGTGGCATGGGATTATTTTCAATCGTTAGCTCTTACAAATATAATAATGTTTATTAATGATTGTCCAACATTTTTTAATTTTACGCGCGAAAATATCGGTGATCAGATGCTAATTCCAGATAAACTTTATATACAAAAATTATTAAATAGCAAAATTTAATCTAAAGGATCCACATGCAAAAAACAGTTTTAACTCCATTTTTTGAAAGCAGTGAAAAATCTATTGCAAGAATCTTGAAACAACCTTCTAAAATACTTTACAATAGATTCTATAAAAATATGGATATAACGTTGCAGAAACTAGGTGCCAACGCATACACCAGAACAGTACGTAAATTGTTAGATAACGATAAAATATTTTTAGGATACAGCGCGACAGCTGCAGGTAGCGAAGTTCCGGTTTTTTCTATTTATGTTGGTGATCATAATTTACTAGCAGGCATTATACCAGACATAGTACGCTGTTCGCCAGACACAGCTACTGATATTATTAATATAATTAAAAAATTAGAAAAAATCTCAAAAGAAATTATAACTCTACAAAAAAGAATTGATGATGCTTCGATTGAAAAAGTTGTGAATCTTAAAAATGAAAGTGAGGAATTACAAGAAACTTTAGCCGCTATGCTCGATTATCCGAGAATTGCTGAAGCTATTTATTTTTCATTTCTAAGATATATAGTTGCTGAAATTGACAGAGGTTCCAGTGTTACACTTTTTGATTTAAGTATAGAATTATTTAAAAAAATTCTTGAAATAAGCATCGGAAGCATGATGCAAATCCATGATAAAAAAATATATAACGCAGCAATCGATTATATATTCACAGTGGCATTTACAAATTTGAAACCTCGTGAGGTATTACATAACATTGCAAAAAAATATGGATCTGAGATAGCAGATTTATTAGCAAAAAACGGAATTACCTCTTTGAATTCTATGGATAAATTACCGGCTTTACTTGGTATGATCAAAGTAATTAACATCACACCAATAGCTTTAAATAACGCAATTGCAAAAAGATTTGGAACAAATGTTTTATCAATGATCTACGGTACTTATGATTATTTTGTAGCATGGGCTGTAATATCTGCGCATCATTCTATTTTATTTAACATGGGGCCAATCGATCGCGAAATTCAGCTCAACATGGAAAAAATCGTTTTAAATTATAAATCAAAAGTAAGAGTATAAAAGATGGCTCGTAGTACATCAGACAGTATAAAAGAAGCCAGGGAACGTGCAAAACAAAAAGCACGTGCTTTAATAAATAAGTACGCCGAACATGAAACAGCCAAACGCAGTTCTGATTGGTTTCATGGTTCTGAGTATAATCGTATAAATTCAATTCTTGCTGGACGTAAAGTTGGGCACGAGCAAATTGGTGAAAAATATGAAAGAGAAGGTGCAGTAGGGGCGTTAGCTGCAAAAGATAAAAATATCAAATGGACAGATGTTTATACGAGAAAAAATATTATAGCGCGTGCAAAACAAGGTTTAACAAAAGACGTAGTTGGTGGTGCTGCAGCAGGAGCAGCTACAGGAGCAGCATTAGCTAGTCATGCTAGAGGCAATGAAGGGTTAAATTTGTTGATTGGTGTTGGAGGAGGTGCACTGCTGGGGGCAGGTGCTGGTTTATTAAAAACAGCTGGTCGTGCTTTAATCAAACCAGGATATAATTATTGGCGCGGCAAGAAAGAAGCTGAACTTGAAAATATGAAAAAGAAATACGGGGTAAGCTAATGAGAGATCTAATTGCAGAAAAAGCTAAATTGATATTTGAAGCACGTTGTCCGGTAGTCCGTGGATTTGAAACAAATTCTAATGTTATTAAGTCTTGGGCAAAAAAATACAATGTACCTGAAAGCTTGATGGCTTTATTTTGGCGCCGTGCTGAATTACTAGCTGCAAAATCTACCAGATGTAAAAAAATTCCTTATGCAATCGCGATGGATATATTCAAAGCAAGTGTTAAAAAATATTTAAGTAAATGTGATCAGGATATCAAATATGCAATTGATAACCCTGAAATAAAAGGTCAAAAAGTAAAAATACATTACGACGAAGCTAAAAAAGTTTCTTTAGATCAAATTATCGAGAGATTTAAAAAAGAAATTCATGATTTAGAACGCGAATGCAAAGGATTATAAAATGAGTATTGCGGAAAAAGCAAGAAAAATATTGAAAGAAAATCCAAAAGCAAGGTTAGCCATGTTAGGTGCGGGACTTGCAGGTGGCGCGGTTGCTGGTCACGCGCTAGCTGATACATTAGCAGGCGATTTAACTATGCCTGCACTTCATGTTAAATTAGCAGGATTAGGAGCAGCAGGCGGAGCACTAGGTTCAATCTATCTGACTAATAAAATCACAAAATCTGATAAAAAGAAAAACAAATGAGCAAAAACTGGCGTCGAACCCGCGATTACCGTATTTGGCGCGCCACCGTGATTAGACGTGATAAGGTATGTCAAATTTGTGGATCGATTAAAAATAGACACGCGCATCATTTAGACCACGCAACTTATTTTCCAGAAAAACGCTTCGACCCGGAAAATGGTATATGTTTATGTGATGAATGTCATAAAATGTTTCATACAAGTTTTAAACGTAGTTATCGCCAAAAAGCAACTCGCGAAGATTTTAGACAATTTATCGAATTATTTATCCGTGCAAAAGAAAATTCGATCTGCAGCAAGATAAACAGCAAACAGCTTACAGAATTAAGGAAGAAGTTAAAATGCTAATAACATCAGACAGCTACAAAACCACAAATCTTAAATATGACAAAGTTAGCCCGAGAGTTGCTCGTTTCGATTATCGCAAACATAAATATGCTATTTATATGTATTTAGATCCTTTCCATAGTGGTGATTATGAATATAATTTTCAGTGTTGTGGTAAACAGCAAACTGTTAAATCAGCATACTTACCAGTATATGTAGGTAAACTAGAAAACAGCCTGCAGTACCGTATGAATCATCATATAAACAATTTTGTCCGAAATATCGATGATTCACAAAATCAATACAAAAAGAAATTTTTTCAAGAACTTGAAAGACAAATCGAACAAAATAAGCAAAGCGGAAATCCTGATAATCTGATGCCAAAAAACCTAGATGAATATAAAAATAACTGGATAGTTATTATAAAAACATTTGATAATCCAAAAGATTTACGCGAATATGAGCGTGAAATCATCAAAGCAATTGGTACCCAGTATGACGGGAGCGGTCCGCTAGTAAATAAAAGAAAAGGAAATTAATATGGCAGAATTAAGTTGTTTAACAATGCAAATAATAGAAGAATCAGTTTCTCAAGATCTAGAACACCAAATTATGACCAACCATAATAAACTTGTAGATATATACACAGAAGTTTATGATTGGGCTGAAAAAATGCATAAACAAGGTAAAATTAATACAAAGCAGTGGGAAAAAATAGTTGCTTGGGGAGAAAAAGTTGAAGATTTACTTGAAAAAAGTGATCAACATCTAATGTCTAAAAGTGATTATTTCGCTCAATTTGCTATGGCTGTACTTTTCTTTATAATTGATGTTATTGCAGTTGTTATCGGACTTGGGTTTGTACCCGGCGTAACATTGATTGCAGCGCCAATAATGACACCGCTTGCTGCAATATTTGCAATATCAAGATTATATGAGATATTTAAATTAATTAAAAATGGTGTCCCTAACGATCAAGCAAAACAAGAATTTCTTAAAGCAGTTAAAGAAGCAATTAAGACAGATCCTAGAAAAATTATTAAAAAAGGTTAATAATGCGCGAAATGATAATAACTGAAGCTGTAGCTATTGCTAAAACAGCTTCGGTTAAATCGCGTGCATCTGATTTTGATATCACAGAAAAATTTGCTAAACTCAGCAATCCGATTAACGCATTTTTAGAAAAAATATATGATTCTCTTTTCAAAGCATTTCAGTCTGAAAAAGATATTGAACGTGTGAAACGCATGTATTATTCTCAACAACAGAGAATAATACAGTTTTTAGACAAACAAGGAATCGATAAACGCAAAATAGATCAAATAATTAAAAATATCGAGCAAGGCAAATATCAAGATCTGGATAAAATATTCACTTTTGATTTTATTATCAATGAATTCAAAGAAGAATTAAAAAATATTCAAGCAAAAGATGCATTAATACTTGCGGTGATGTTTATTTTTATTTATATATTAAATACTGTTGTGATGACTACGTGCGTATCGTTATTCGGACCTATGGGGTTATATATTGGTGCAATTTTATGTGCGCCGTTCACTGAAGAAATCTTTAAACGTGCAGCCGTTAAACAGTATAAAGGTTTTTTAATGACCTCTGCTTTAGCAGGCGCTGAAGCTCTTTCATATATTATGCAGTTTGCCGCACTCGGTTTTCCTGTATTGTTTCTAGTTATTGTGAGATTGTTTTCGTTTGTATTTCACTTATCCACAACATATTTTCACAAAAAAACACAATTGCAATCGCAATTTATCGAATTATATTCAAAAAACCCGAATAATTATAAAATAAAACAAGCAATCGAAGATCGCGGTACATTGATTGCGCAAGTATTACATGCTTTTTGGAATGGTGTTGTAACAAAAACAGGATTAATCGGTGTTGGTTTGTACGCATATTTAACAAATAAATTAAATAAAGGATAAAACACGGATAAAAAATATATCACATATCGCGCAAAAGCATTATTGCTGGAGGCAACGGGACAAATAAATTCTTTAAAATTTATTATTAAACCAGCAACTAAATCTATATCGTTTAAAAATTACGTGTCAAGACATCTTGATGAATTATCTGATGAGCCGAAATCAGCAAACATCAATGATGTGCTAAGAGAATTAAATGATGCTTGTTGTGGCGTATACGCATTTGAAAAAAACGGTAAACTAGTAGCTTACGCAGAACCAGTTGTTTTGCAATCTAAAGACTTTCACTGCGCAAACTGTAAGCCGTTTCCTAAAAATAAGCCATATGCAATCACGTTTTATGATAAATATTCTTCAACAGTATTTCCAAGATTTATTAATGAAAAAGAATCATATGAATTAATAAAAGATTTTGTAATAAACGCGCCAAGTTATTTCAAACTTATGCCTTCATATGGTGATGATAGAGATAAAATTAAAGCAGATAATTATTTTGTGTTTGTGGATGCTGAAGAAATCGGTAAAAACATGTTGAATAAATTAAAAAATGATAAAGATATTGAAGCAATTTGTGATCACGATATTTATTGTTATTTGATGCCAAAAAAAGGATGACATAATATGAGAGAAAAAATTATATTTGAAGCCAGTGAAAAAGCGCGCGAAGCTATTAACAAAGGCGCGCTAAGTAGCAGCGATCTTGCATCTATTGCTACAACACCTATTGTGCCAGTTTCGAGATTTTTCGAAAAAAACACAGGTGTAGAAGTTGGTAGAGAAGTTGGAGAACCTCAAGCTGGAGTAGAATACGGAAGAGAAGGCGCAATTGGAGCATTAGCGCGTAAAGATCCTAATGTGACAATGAGAGATGTCTACACTGTAAAAAATGTGGCTTCACGTGCTTTACATGGTGCAGTGCCTGGTGCACTAGTTGGTGGTGCAATTGGAGCAATTGCAGGTGGTAGTGAGGGTGCTAAAGCTGGTGCAGCAATCGGTGCAGGTGCTGCAGGAGCTGCAAATGCAGCAGCACGACCTGCGTATAATTATATCAAAGGTAAACTGTACGGATCACCAACAATAATAGCTAATCAAAAATAACAAACAAGAATCTAGCAAACAGCAAGCTAGATTCTTGTTTTTTGTTTTTTTTGAAAAAAAGCAAAAAATGAGACCGCAGACGCGGTCTCTAAAAAACTATGAAAGGAGGTGCAATATGATATTATATATTTTTCAAAGATTAGTTAATGCAAATATTTTTCAAGCATTTGAGGTACAAAACCGCTACCCAGATTTTTTAAAACTACATTTTTACCAAGTTGAGGCACCATTTTCCAAGATTGGATTCCTCGAAAAATCGGATTGATTATAAAATCTGCAATTGACATATAGTATCTTGGAGTATAAATATCTCGATTACTATCTCCAATTATCATAATAGTTATCCATTCTTCATAGTCAGGTATTAATGATCGATAACTTAAAGGACGAGTAGAAATGACTTGTGGTAAATTGTTAATTGTATCTATTACATAATGAGTTGGGAAAAATAATGCGCGATCTACTAATGAATATTTTTTAAGATATTCATCCCAGACGCGCGGCCAATCAGGCCGCGCGGTATCGATGGCAGTTTGTTCAAATTTATAAACACCATTATTCCAACTGTCACATATCATAACACCTTTGGGCCTTGTTTCAAATAATCCATTAGTGGAAAAACGTTTTTCAAGAGCAGGGTTACCAATTATCATCAATGAATCCTTTATAGATATGGAGGATAAATAAATTGTTTTTTGGAAGTTATGATACAAGGTCCATTAATTCCGTCGCATGTTAATTTAGTTTTTGCGCGTTTAATGATATCATCCCGGGATGATCTTTTTTTATTTTTTTTATTCTGCTCTTCCATTATTAATCTTTCTGTGCAATTCTTTATCTTTATCATTTATTTCCTTTATAGCATCGAGTGATGGTTTTGCTATATCCGATTTACTGTCAGCTGAATCTGGCACAGTAACTCCATCATTTATTTGAACGGCACCACCTTCTATAGCAACCAATGAACTTCCTTCTATGTAAACAGATTCCGCTTTAATAGAAATATGGTCATTTGACAATTTAATAAAACTGCCACCAATTTTAGCAGTTATCTGGTTCTCGTCTATATGTACATAATTGCCGGAATTGTGAAATAAAGTTATATGATCATCATGAATCTCAGCAACTGTACCATTTTTTTTGGATAAATGAATAACATCATCTTTACCCCATACATTGCTTTTTCCATTATGAAAACTAATCGCGAATTGTTCTCCATTCTCATCGATAAAAGCCCAAGATTCTTTATCTGTTGTATAAATCAAATAAAAATCATCACGGTCTTCGTTAGGCGGTTTTTCAAAAGTAATTATATTTAATATATATCCAGAATCCCAATATGTTTTATTTGAATTTTCAGGAAAACCAACTAGCACATGCGTACCAGGTTTTAAAGGCATATAACTGCCATAACTGTTAGTGTTTTTAAAATCTCTGAGTTCAGCCTCTGTGTATCTAATAAAATTATTTCCAACGCAATTATAACACCATACACCTGAATATTTATTATTAATTGGAGGGTTATCAGTTAGATCGTTAAATTGCAATTCAGGAATATATACATAATATCGACCTTGTTTTTTCGGATCATCGCGATCAAGTACAATGCCTTCATAAATATCAAATTTCAAAAGGTCCTCCTTAATATTTGCTATGATATAGGTCGACGAAAAAAACAAAAATAGAGGCCGCAATATATGGCCTCTATTTAAAAACAGATAAGAGAACACATCATTTCAGAAATTAAAATGATTATTCACTTCCTAATCTTTGTCTAACAATTTGCTTCGCTTTATTATACCACTTTTGCATGATTTTCTGGCGTGCTTGCAACATTAACGATTTATAACGTTTTAATTTATTGTACATCGGGTCGTTATTTTGCTTAGCCAGCTGCACAGCTAGTGTAGCTGCAGCTGCGTTAATTTTTTGTTCGCGAGTTCTTTTGATTATTGAATGATTTTTTAGTGCCATTTTTTATTCCTTAATGTTGATACAATATGTTGCTTAGCCTCTTGAATAATATATTCTCTTATTTTTCGATTTTTATTGTTTATCATTTTCTCAACAATTGTTCGCAAATTATCTGAAGTTTTTTTATATTTAATATTATTTTCTTTCAAAAATTGTTCAACAGCTTGTAGATCCGCGTTGTTTTCTGCTTCTGTTGACCAGAATTCAAAAGATTTTTGATCACGTGGTTCTATAAAATCATGTTCAATCATAATAGAAGTATTTCGCGGATGATAAAAAATAGCGCGCTGATAAAAAACAAATTCATTTTTATGATTTTCTTTCAATTTTTTAAAATCATCTTCACTTAATTCTTTTTTCTGTTTAACGGCTTGCGAAGAACCGCGTGAACTAGGAATAATGAAATATCTTACGCGATTATGGTCTTCTTTGTACGCAGTTTTGCGAAGTCTAAATGTTTTAAAGTACCAATTTTCATGCGAATCTATATAAATGCTGTCATTTTTAATTTTTTTAATTAGAATTTTATTAAGATTTAATAGATATCTAGTTTCATTCATCATGAATTTACCCATGCCCAGAGCACATCTGGCTGAGTATTTTCGAGTTTTTGCATTGCTTCAGATCTCAATCTTTCAGCTTTTTGCTCTAATCTATTTAAGTTCATATTGATAGTGCCCTGTGGAGTAGTTAATTGTTCAAATTTAGATCTTAAAGATAGTACATAATCAATTACATCGGCAGCAGCTAATTTTTTGAAAGCAGAATACATTGAAGGTTCGATTTCATTTGGATTTAAGAATTCAGCGCCAAGTTCAACTGTAAAATAACTAGGCTCTGAATATCCGATTGGTATTGTTAATTCAATTATATCTGGTCTAAAAAATTGAAATGATCTTACTGGTGTCATGGAATCTGCCATACTATATGTATAATTAGAAACGGCTGCTGAAGTTGCATCAATTTGATCAAAAACAGTATATGCTACAGTCCAGTTGGACGGAAAATAAACATTTTTAATCTCATATATCTGACGCTCATAATTTATAATTTTATAACGATGCTTGTGTTCAGCCTCTGTTACTAATTCTATTTTATCACTCGGATAATCTATTCTGTCTATATAATTAAAATATTGGCAAAACTCAGGCATAGTGACAGTTTTAATAATATCAAGTATTTTGTATTCATCAACTTCGAGTTGATTAACATCAGCTCCGAGTTGAATTTTAATAAAATCAATTGTGTTATTCCAATTAATTAGAGAACTCATTATAATCCTTTTTATTATGTCTTGGTTTCTAGTCTTTCGTCTGATAGTTTGGTTTTTATTTTTTAATTTAAAAATTTCATTTCTCCAAATTCGCCTTAACGATAGATATTAGAAAATTAAGTTAAAATTAAGAAAAAAAGGATTATAAATGAAAGGTAAAGAATGGCAGATATTATTGAAAATCTTATCGAGAAAAACGGTATAGTAACAGATGATATACAAGATGATGATGTACGCGACCAAGTGGTCGAAGTAGAAACAGACGACACTAAACATGAACCTACTGAAGAAGAACTTAAAGAAGAACAGAGAATAAAAGCGTTTAAAGCAAAAATGTCTCTTGATGACAAAAGAGAACGTAAAATACCTGTTGCACCAGAACGAGTTGAAGAAATTATCGAAGAATTTATGAACAAGTATAATATAGACGAAATTTTCGACAATCATTTTATTGAGCAAATAAAAACATTTCACAATGAAGAAAACCATGATAAAATAGTTTCTGGCGCACTGGGTAAAAATGAAGATCTACAATTCGATATTGATTTTTTTCAAAATCTTGTCGACTGGGTAAAAGAAAAAATTAATGAATTTGTAGAGGCAGAATTCAAATCTGATCCTGATATGCCTGACGATAAAAAAGAAGTATTAAACAATCTTGATATTCATGTTGGATTAACGGTAGACGACGCAGGTATCGATAAAGTAACTTTAATTACGTGGCATTATTTACTTAAAAATTTAGAAAAAATTGCTCGTGAATTTATTAAAAAATATAAAGATGAGTTAGTAGGTTATAACAAACAAAAAATCGCAATTGAATTATATAACAAAGAAATCACAAATATTCTTTCTAATCATCCGCAGATGAAAGCATTTGCAAATACTATTATTTCAATCACATTATCATGGATGAAAAAATATCACGCAAAAAGTTCGCGTCTTTCGAAATTTATTTATGAATTGCAACTTAGCGATATGTATGTAATGCTCAACACAATAGTGCGTTATTTGATATTAATAGCAATTAAAAATAGGAATCCATTAGAGCTTCGCGCACTAATGTCTACATACATATCACTTATCCATAGAAACATAATTTCACTATTGTCTGCTGACATTACAAAAGTTAAAATAGGTTATGTAGCTGCAGTTCAATATATGTTTGAGGAAGGCGAAAGAACTCATTTCGCATACAATAAGCAGCAAATGATAGCAGAAGCATTAGCAAATGTATTTAAAAATAGAAATAAACGCAAATTAAAACCAAATCACGATATTTTAGAAATGTTTAAGTACCTCGGAGAAATGAATCAACTTGATTTCTTTTATTTTATGAATCCGAAATATTCTATCCTCGATAATATGTATATGTATACATTAATAGGTTCACAATTAAAAAACAGCGAAGATGAATTAGCTAACGGATTTACTTATTCAAGTAAATACAAATCTAAGAAAAATTATCAAGCTATTAAAAAATATTTCGATTCTCTATATGCGGATCGCATGATTGCTGCGTTACAAAAATTTTTCGAGCACGAAAAAACCGCACAGGTGTTCTATAATAAAATGAAAAATGACATGCTGCGTGCTGTTAATCCTGAACATTATATCAATCAGTGGGGCGAAATACCCGAAACTGATATGGAAAGAACAGTTGCGGAAATTGATAATATAGCTTTAAAAGCTATTAGAGAACTTGAAAAGGTACATGATGAGTGCTAAAATTAAAGAGGTCGAAGTTGTAGTTGATTATAGTAAAATAGACAACGAAGTTGATAAAATATATCAAGAAATTGACGATAAAATAGCTGAGCTCGAAACACGTATTAAAAATTTACGTGATAAAGAGAAAATGTTAGATAAATTTATTTATACAAATTATTCACAGCTTGAAGCTACCGATAGTAAAAATTATAAGCTTCGTTCGCAGCTGCAGATAGCTATTTCTAAACAACTTGAAATACAGCAAATCGTAACAGATACAATTATCAAATATGAAAAGTTAATACAGGATTACGTTAATCAAAAAAGTAAACTCCAAAATGATAAACTCAGCAATTATCTCAGATGGAAAAAATCTACAGAAACCGCGGCTGATGAAAATAAATTTCTTGAAGTTCTTAAGAAATTCGAAGAGGCTACTGCTCTTGTTAGTAGTGGTTCTTCCGATCAGGAATCAGCTAAGGCAACAGACAACGCGCTTGTCAAATCAATTCTTGAACAAACTTTTAAAGATGGATATGAAATATAGGTTGCTAGCAGCACCGTTTTGGCTGCTGCTAGCAACCTTTTTGTTTTTTTTTGCAAGAAAAAAATGAACAACAAGTTTAACTCCGGTTTTGTTCTCGCGGTCCGGCAACCGCGTTTTTTATTGGCATAATTTTTTGTATAAGCGTCCAAGGCGCGCGTTGCGCGCCTTTTCGGCTTCCATTATATTTCCGTTGTATTTGGACAACGGAAATTCGATGGCAGCTTTGCTGCCATCGATAAAATTGAATCTGATACACGGGCCAGATCCCGCTGTGTCTGGCCCGAATGAGGCGATAATCGCCTCATTATAATAAAATCCATTTATTTTGATAAACATTCTTTCTCCTTTTATTTTTTCTATTTAATATCTATCTCAAAGAACTTTTTATTGAAATTTTAAAAGAGATATATGAAATACAGCTACTAAAAACTGTTTCCAACACCAAAGTTCATTGAAGTCAAAACCCAAAGTCTTGAACTAAAACCCTTTGCAAAGGAAAAATTAATGAATAAATCTACATTATCATACAAAATTTTTAATGAAATGTATTTACCAATTTTTAATAAATTTAACGAATCAGAAAATACAATTTTTGAAAACATGGATTATAGGCCTCCGGTTGATAACCTTTATAAAGAATTCATCCAGTCTCCTGAATACGAAATGTTTTTAGAAGCGAAAACTAGATCTGATAAACAAAAAATAATTGTTAGCTGGATATATGAACATCTGTTTTTAGAAACATATTTAGATGTTAAATATAAATTGATTACAGAGCATGAACAACTTCCATACGACATCGAATATAAATTAAACACTTCTTATGATGTAATTTCAGAAGGAATCAAATCTGTCGTTGGCAGTATCGTTGTAGGAGGTTCGTTGGCGGGAGCTGCAGGATATTTCCTCGGAGGCATTTTTGCACCAGCTGCTGTTACCACAATTCTTGCATTAACTGTGTTACTAGGATTAAGTGACAAAGATAAAAAGAATATCATCAATGGTTTTGAGATGGCGGGCAGAGTAATTGGTAAATTCCTTACTGTTGATTTGAATAAATATGGTATAGGTACTAAAAAAGAGATTTTATCAATGATTGATGCTCGCGAAATTGCAGATTTATTTGACGAATGTCAGAAAATCGTTGGCTGGAATCCATCAGAATCTAATAAATTTACAAGATTTATAGAAAAAATTACAAATTCACACAAAGAATACGATTATGCGAGATGTGTAGGTTCTAAAATAATTAAATTTTATATCACATTATTAGAAGCACTTTATAAAATCATGAAAGCAAGTAATGTTGATGATAAAGTGTTTGGCGTATACGAAAATGGATTAAAACGCGGTATGTTAAATGAGGCGCTTTTCCGCAACATAGCGAGACTTGCACGCGATAAAAATATGTATAAATTACTTGAAGTTGTAAACAAAGTTTCTGAAAATGTTCAAAAAATTATTGACACATTTAATAATTCTAAGGATCCGGAATACGTAAGAATCGGACACGACCTCAGCAAACAGTTAGACAGTGATTTAAGAAATCTTGCTTATCAAATAAGCAAAGAAAGTAAAAATAGACCAGCTCTCAATAGACGTGATAATGAATTCTTTAAAGAAGGTAAAGCAGCAGAACACGCCAAACCAAACAATAAAAATTTCGGCTCTTCAAATTTCAATAAAAATCAGTTTCAAAATAACAATCCTTTTTAAGGAGGTACAATGGGTTTAGAAGAAGGATTTAATTTTAAAAAGAAAAAACAGCAATTGCTCAATCCGGAACAGACAAATATAAACAGTTCTAATTTAAAATCTAAACAATCTGTCGAGCCTGGTCAGCAGCCAGCAGATTCTATCAGCCGATCTTTAGAAACCAACCAATCAACTTCTACAAAAATTGATAAAACTTTTGAAGGTGAAGTTGAAATTTATGAATTAGAAATGCCTTCTTCTAACCCACAGGCCAATAATAATCAAACAAAAAGAGCTCCTAAACTCAAAATACCAATTGTTAATTTAAAGGAAATCTGATGAAAGTCGTGGAAATAAGAAACCTATGTTTATCTTATGATAAACGTATGTGCGAAGGGCCGGCCAACTGGGCAGGATTATATGTAATGAAACAAATATTAAGAGGAATTCAGCTTAAACAACTTAAAAATGCTGTGAATGAAACTGAACTCTGGGTGCCTGAAAATATAGTTAAAGGAGTGGATAAAGCTATGAATAAAGTATTTATAAAATGATAAGGACTAATAATGGCCAGTGGTACATCTTCTAAAAAAACATCTAAAAATAAAAAACCGCCAAAACCGATACAAGAAACACTTCATGAGCAAGCTGCACTCCGCCTTAAAGCTTTTATTGAAGATCTCAGATATGATCCTATGTTCAGGCACCGTTTATTTTATCCGGTTCTCTATAAAGAAATTGTAAGAGGTGCTCAATATACAAAAGATAACGAAGTTCGAGCAGCTGTTGCTGAGGTTATTTATGAATATTATTTATTGAAAATGGAAAAATTTGATAGCGATAAAGCAGCTCAAATTTTTCAAGCAATCTTGTTATCTAATGGACCTATGTTGCCAAAAGAAGATAGATTTGTTATCAATGATGCAGACAATGCAAATTCTATTCTTAATCCGAAAAACAGAGACAATGTTGTTCATAGAACTAGAGTTCTGTTAATTGTGCTACAAGATGAGAACTTATACAACTTTGTATTCAGAAGCACAGTAGGTGGAAATCTAGATAATATGAGACAAAAATTCAAAGAACTTGTGAAAAATATTCACATCACAGCGAGCGGATATAAAATACAAGACAAAATAATTGAAAAAAGTGTTTCGCTAGATTGGCAACGTGCATTAAAAGGCAAAAATCCTGTTGTTACACCGCTTGAAAAAAATATTACAGTATTATCAGAATACTTTGAACATATTAGGGATAAAGATATTCAAGATGTTGTAGGGTTCTTGATATATATGGGTAAATCAAGAAACATAGTGACTGATTTCAGTTACCGACCTATGACACAAGACATGTTAGAAAAATATACAGAATACGGCCTTTCACCGCAAGATGAAAAGAAACTGGAATACAGAAATCAAATTGAGCAAGCTTTAGATAGTAATGTACTACAGAAAGATCTTACCGCACAAATGGATTCTTTTATACCGGTGATAACACGCGAGTATGCAGCTATCTGTACAGGTGAAAAAAGATTACTTGATTGGTCAACATCATATAAGCTGTCTGATTACAACATTAAGAATTCCTTGAAACTTAAATTGCAGCGCACGCTTAAACAGATAGGCGATTATACTCGTAATTATTTAACTAAAGAGTTACTAGATACCGATCCAGAAAATCCTAAAAAAGATAAATTTATTTCTCAAGTAGTTGCAGAATTTTATGAAGGTCTGAAAAAAAATAAATCAGTATCTGATTTATCACGTAAAGTAATCACATACGATAAATTTTTAAACCATAAAACAGATTTGAGTTATTTTATTTTTGAAATTTTTAAAAATGATATTAATTATATTAATGAAATTTGTGATGAAACTGACAAATTAAAAGAGCGTAAAGACAGTTTTCAGCAAGCTTGGGATCAGAGAAAACTCTCTAAAGATGAAATATTATTAGATAGATTAAAAGAAGATATAGAAGATCTTTTAGATGATATCGGGAAATGTTTCAAAGTACGTACCTATGAAGCCGATAATATCGAAAAAATCGTACAAAATATTATAACTCGTCAAGGGTTAACTATCAGTATTGGGCATATTCGCGCTAGTATCCGAAGCGAATTAAATAATGCATTTAGTAAAATTGGTAACCTTTTAAATAACGATACTGTTGCTGAACGTATGGTGCAATCAATCATCAATAATGCAGCAAAAGCAATTTCTAAAACAATCAAACATCTAAGTGGCATTATTAAACATAAAATAGAAAAAATTTTAATTAAAATCTTAGCATATATAGAAATTGTTGATTTTTCAATTACAAAAATTACTGGTTACATAGCGTCTATAAAAACAGCAACTGATTATGATAATGCTATTAAACAACTTGAATTATTTTATGGTCTTAAATATATTAATTGGATGCTAAAAGAATATGTGTTATCTGATGAAGAACTTAAAGAAATTGAGAACATATCTCCGGGATATGCAGCTGCGATTGAAAAATTTATTAAGAATGTGAATAAATGTTTTATATTTAATGATGAAATTGCTCAATATATTAGCGAATATGATAATCTTTTCCCTGAAGATTATTTACGTAAAATTGCTTCAGCAAAAATTGCTTCTAAAAAAATTTCTGAAAAAATAAATGAAGAACCTTTAGCTGAACATTTACTAGAAATTTATTTCAAATATTATCTAAAACCTGTATTAATTAACTTTTTTGGATATGCATTTGATAATTTCATTTATAATTCTCGTAGAAATGATGTGGAGGCAGATATTATTTCCAAAGATATTCTACATTTCAGTACATTATTAACTCCAAGCAATGTAGGGTTATTAACTTTTGATGGTGCTGTTATTCAGGATTTGGCAAAATTCACATATGTTCTTATGTCGGATACTTTCTCAGGAATTACTTATAATTCACCAGATTCTGTGATCAAGTTTCTAGATAAAGTATACGGAATAACATACTTCAATGTAATAATTTACGGTCGCAATGATGCATATGTGTATATGAATAATGTTGGGGTACCTTATTTATATAGAGGAGCAAAGACCAAAATCCCGATTAGAGAGTTGCGTAATAATTATGATTTCTTAATGGATCCATCACGCGGCTTATATAAAAATATATCTTTACCAAAGAAAAAACATTAATTAATAAGGAATTTCGATGATAGGATTTTCTGAAAAAGAAAAATTCGAGACACTGGAGACTGCTCGCAAGGCTCTAGAAATGATCGAAGAAGGACGCAACTGTGGGATACAATCGGGGCCCCAAGGTGTTAAAAAAATAAAAGGTTTCGATAAAAAAGATATGCTCAAAAAAGCAGAAAAAGATGCAATATTTTTTGAGCACATTTTTGAAACAATTATTGGTAGCAAAAGCGAAGCTGCTAAAGCAGCTTACGATAAATTGATTACTGAAGCTATGGTTCTAGCTGGTCAAATTTTACAAGAAGCGGATGTTTCTCCGCGTACTGTATCGCCAGCTATCGATTACGAAGTATTATCAGAAGACGAGATGCTTAAACATTATAAAAGAAGTTTCAATTTAATTTTAGAACATGAATTTAATAAACCAAATTTAAAATCTGAATTATTATTCGAAGATGTACAAAATGGATGTGAAGCAAAACGTATTCTAGCACCTGGCATTAAAGGTTTGATAATCAAATGTGCTAAAACTGGTATTCTGGATAAAAACGATCCTGAAGCAGTTGCTAAATATCTGGGTGCAGAAAATGCGGTCGCACATGCTATAGAAAACACGTTAATTCCTTCAAGAATCTTCAAACAAATTGAAGATTATAAAAACAATTTACCAGAAGGATATTCTGATATTTTTGGAAACACGCTTGCTGAAAAAATTGAAGCATTTAAATCAGCAGTTGCTAAAATTGCAGCAATTGTTGCACCTTTTATTTTCGTAAACGCGTTAAAAGAAGCTGGCATAAACGTACCATTCAATCCCGCTGAAGTGGCAGGGATTGGATTAGACAACGAAGAAGCAAACTAGTTTTCTAGTTTGCTTTAACTAAAACCTGTAATATAAAAATTCCCATAAAGGATATTTAATATGGAAAAAAATGTAATCGTTTTTGAAGATTTAATCGCTGAAGCGAGTGCTGCAGCAGCTATGGATTTAGCAGCAGCTGCTCTAAATAGCACAATCCACAGAGTAATTCAAGAAAGTGGCGCGATTCTTAAAGAAGAAGTTGATACTGTTAGTAAACTTTATGAAAAAATCATAACAGAAGCTATGGATGAATTTGTACCTAGCGAAGAAGAACTCGAAGAACTTAAAAAACAACTAGAAGCTGCTGGTTACAAAGTAGTTAAAGCAGAAGAAGTTGAAGCTGAAGAAGGTGAAAAAGCTCCTGAAGCTGGTGAAGCTCCTGAAGCTGGCGAAGCTGAAGAAACTAAAGAAGAAGATTTAGTGCAAGAAAGCGCAGACCTAGCGGCTAAAATTGCAGCTAAACTTGAAATTCTTTAATTAAAGGAAAGAAATATGGCACATTTATTCGATGTAATTGTAGAAAACGCAGTACTTCAAGCTAAAACTACTATTTTAGAAGAAGCAGCTGGTACTCCAACTGCTGAAAGATATGTATATATCGTTGAAGCAGCTGGCGATACACTTAAAAAAGCTAAAGATTTTGTTGTAAAAAACAAAGGTAAATTAGCAGCTTTAGCTGGAGCAGCGGCTCTTGCAGGTGCTGGTGCTTATTATGCACATCAACATCCTGATCAAGTAGAAGCTCTTAAAAATCAAGCTGGCGAAGCACTAGAAAACGCTAAAGAAAAAGCTGGCGAAGCAGTTGAAACTGTTAAAGAAAAAGCTGGTCAAGCAGCTGAAACTGTTAAAGAAAAAGCTGGCGATATAGCAGAAAAAGTTAAAGAAACTTTCTCAGGAAACGAAACAAAATAATCTGATTATCATTTAACGAGATTCGCAGCTGCGAATCTCGTTATTGTTTTTTTAGCAACTGCGCATTTAGAAATCTATGCCCAAATAACTGTATAAAATTACAAAAAGGATTTAATAATGGAAATAATTCATGAATCTATTGTACAAAAAGCAAAAGAATTTGTTTCTAAACATAAAGGTAAACTAGCAACAGCAGCAGGTTTAGCAGCTCTTGCAGGAGGTACTTATTATGCATATAAAACAGGGCATCTTGATCCCGCATTAAAAACCGCTAAAGAATTTTTCAATAAGAAAAATGAAGAAACAGTTGAACAGCCGGCTGAACAAAAAGATTTAGCAGCTGAAACACAGAAACATACTAATCTCGGTAACAAAACAGTCGAAGTTAAAGCGCCGGCTGAACAAACAGTTCCAAAACCAGATAAAGTACACCCTGGTCATAAAATTAATGCAGGTGTAACTTTACCAAGCGGCACACACATCACAAATACTGGTGAAGTTTTAAATGATAAAACAGTTCCAAAACCAGAAAATATTATATCTAAAGGTGTTAAAACATTCCAAAATAATGTTGAAAAAACTGCCAAATATGGTCTACAGCCTACTGAAAGTGGCATAAAAGCTGCAAACTTTTTAGATAAAATTACAGGTCAATCTAAAGAAGTTAAACCTGCTCCAGCTCCTGCATTCGATACAAAAATAAGAAAATCATATTCATATGGATTAGAATAACAGAAAATAGCAAACAGAGTAACGCAATCGGATTATACCGTTTTGCGTTACTCTGTTTTTTGTATTTTTTAATTTAATATACTTAATATTGCTTTTTCAACTTCTAACTGCCTATCCCTCTTTTCAGCTTCCAAATTATTACTGCGATGTTCAATTACTTGTAATTCAGCTTGCTCATCCTCACTATCATCTGTTTTAACAACTGTTAAAATTTGCTCAAGTGATACTCTTGGACCATAATTTTCATCAGGGTTTCCTTCGAGTTCTCCTCTTTTAATCAAATCTTTTCTAGCATAAACTGCATGTGAAGCGGCGAATACAACGTCGTCATGAAAACCGCGTGCTGCTTCGATTCTTCCATTACTTTTCTGTTCTAAAACTTGTAATTCTTTAATTAATTCTGGGCCTACAATAGATTCTGGCTTCTCGTTTACTAGCTGCAATAATGCGTTAATAATAAGCGGTCTATTAGCAGCGGTTACTTGTACCCCGTATACAAAATCATTTCTTAATTTACTTTTATACAAGATCCTAGCCATCAGGTCACCCCAGTCTGGATCATATAGTAAATGTTCAATCAATCCTAATCCAAACGAGTTTCTTTCAATTACCAATTTTAAATTCCATTCTGGTATATTAACAATTTTAATTAAAAATTTAATCAATTCAATTATCGCATACCCATAATTTTTTAACACAGGTTCTCGTACTTTTAATTCAGCAACTTGTCTATTTAACGTCGCATCCCAGACAACTAGCGCGCTATAATCGGCAGCTTGACTATCTGCACTGGATGCAGCTACGTCGACTCCAATTAAATACACATGTTCAGGATCAAGATCATTGAAAAAATGAATTTTAATATTATTAAATAATTGTTTTTCAGTATATTGTGTAGCAGGTTTCATTCTTGCAATAACATCATCTGATAATACCGATGTGCTGCTTCCTAAAAATACAAGATCGATCTCTTGAGCAATTCTTCTTTTATCAAAGTTTAATAATTGCTTCTGTTGATTATACCATTGATCATCAAACACTTCCCACCAATTCAATTTTACTAGTACATATCCGTTACGTCCTTCTTGGTTCAAGATTTCGAAACATTCTTCGTCAGATTTTAATTTATCACAAAGTGGATCTTTTGGATCTACTATCAACTCTTCTATCGAAGTTGCATTGCTCATAATTTTATAAAAACCGCCATCATTAATGCCGTTTGGTGTAGTTGTTAATATTAATGCACTTGGTTTACCTGCTTTGATTGCTTCTGTACTTGCTTTCGAATATGCTGGACCAACAGATGTTAACAAATCATTCATATTTAAAAATGCAGCCTCATCTATTATCAAGTTACTTAAAGATAGACCCCTGAATACTTCTGATTCTGAAACGTTGCCAGAAACTCCGCTTGTGTGTAATTGAGAACCGTTTAATAATTTAAAATACGTTACTCTATCTGACAGCGAGCGTTTTTGCGGTGTTTTTAAAAACACAGGTAAATGGTCGTAAATAAATTGTAATCGTCTAATAAAATCCATAACTCTATTTTTATCAATCGATACGAACCCCGCTTGGATACCTTCGTAAAAATTCAAAGTGTGAGATAAAATTGCGTCATTCAACGTTGTTTTACCAGTCTGTCTAGGAAACAATAAAATTACTTTTCTGAATTTCCAAGCAGATTTGATAGCAAGTCTATATTTGTTTGTTTTTTTCCAGAGACCAGCCTCTGATATCAGAACTGGCCCACCTTGTGTAGGAATCTTAACATAATTTTCGATATAGTACAACGGATTATATTTGCATTTCATATATTCCTGCACTTCATAACTTAGATTATCTAGTTGCATGTGCGCTCCTGTTTTATAGTCTATAGGTTTGTTAAGAAAATTAAATATATTTATTAATTAAAAAAGTTTTACCGTCCAGACCGGTTCGCGCGAACTAAAAAAGTTTTTTTGCATCTAGGTTCTGCCAACTGTAACATAACATTAGAAAGGTTACTATTTTCTATTAACTAGAAAAAAGTTTCTAGGGATCAGACTGGTTAGATAACTTCTAAAAGGAAGTTATCTAACAGGCCGTCTCATTGTTGCGACTTCATCGCAACAATGAGATCAGACCGAGATGATCTCTAGAAAAAAGTTTTTCTGCATCTAGGTTCTGCCAACTGTAACATAGTATTAGAAAGGTTACTATTTTCTATTTACTAGAAAAAAGTTTCTAGGGATCAAACCGGTTTGCGCAGACTAAAAAAGTTTTTCTGCATCTAGGTTCTGCCAACTGTAACATAATATTAGAAAGGTTACTATTTTCTATTAACTAGAAAACAATTCGCAGTGAACCGTCCAGACCGGTTCGCGCAGACTAAAAAAGTTTTTCTGCATCTAGGTACAGTCAACTGCAACAAGCTATTAGAAAGGTTGTTATTTTAAAATTTTGTGTACTTCATTTAAACCCAAAGCAATAGCTACAAATCAACTAATAAAGGTTGTTATATGAATCCTATTAACCCTGCTTTAATGGCATTTATGACTTATCTACAAGCAAAAGGAGCACAAAGTTCTTTACGCGGAGTGCAAAATAAAATCAAATATGAACAACAAACTGCTCGTTATCAATCTAAGAAACGCGAAGAAGAAGCACAGCGGCTTGCTGAGCAATGGGAAGCTTTTCGTACTGGTAATATTAATGAAGGAAAAATTACTCAAGTTAGAGCAGCTGGTGGTACTACATTAAAAGGTGCTGCTGAATTTCAGAGAGCTATGGCTAATAATTATATGCTTGCTATGATGCCTCAATATTTAGCAGGCACAGTTTCAAGCGGAGTAAATTTATTACAAAGTGCAGGGATACAAAATCAATTTCTTAAATCTCTAGGAAGCGGTGCTGCGAATATCGCATCTCAAGCTGGAGGATTAAAACATTTATTTGGCACACTTCAATATATTAACCCTATGTATGCGCTTTCAATGGGAGCAGCAAACAAGATAGCTGGCACAGCAGCTGCTTTAACAGGAAGCCAAGTACTTGGAAGCATACTTGCAGGACCAGTTATTGCGATGGCTATGCCGCTTTTAGGTAAATTAACTTCTACTTTAGCTAGCAAGTTAACTGGAGCTGGTATATCTCACAAACAAGTGCGTAAATTACGCCCTATTACAATTGATGCGAAAATGCACGCTGCATCTGAGTTTGTTAATCAAGAACCGATGCATGAAACAAATCAATTAATTAATCAATTGTATGCTTTAGATCCGAAAGGCGAACATATTAATATTGTTGATTTGGCACAACTTAATATGTTGGCTAGAATCGCTTCTTACACAAGTTCAATCCCTATTTTAACTTCAGAATTTGTTAACAATATTATTGGTAAAAATATATCATCTGCGAGTACTTATAACAGAAACCTAGGCAAACTAGCAACATTTTATAAAGGTAAAGAATACGCTACTGTAATCGGTAAACATGCAGAACGTATGGAACATGGACAATTTGCGCATTCTTTTGCTGAAAATCTTGGACTTGCAGCAACTGAATTTGGATCATTTTTGAATAAAGCCGCGATTGGTTTAGATCTCATTAAGCAGTTGCAAATAGTAATGAGCGGTGGTAATATTAAAGAGGAAATGAAAAAATTCGATAAAGCTTTTCAAACAGTTGAACAGAGAAAAGCCGCATTGTTTGCTAAGCGCCTAGGTATCGGCGAAGAAGAGTCTTATATTAATATGTATTATAGTATTACAGAAGATTCTCAAGGTGTTCTTTCACGAGCTAGAACTTTTGAAGATGCACAAATTGGATTATTATCAGGAATATATGAATTTACTAGAATGACCGCCGTTGAGGTGGCTACAATCCGTACGCGCGGATATGGAATTAAAGAACCTGTTAAATATAATGTAATCGGAAAACCAGATAATGAAAAAGGTGGTATACTAGATTGGTTGTCAAATAAAATACCATTTTTCGAAATGCTTAGAATGATGCTAGGTGGTGCGCGTAATGTTGCAGCACTTGGAGCACAATGGGTTGCCGGTCGCGGCGGTAAAATGAGTGGTATCGGTAATTTCTTCTTAAATTTACTTGGTGGGCCACATGTATATCGTTATCACGATGAAATGTTTAACAAAATGGCCGAAGGCTTTGATATTCGAAGAGAAACATCATTTTTTGAAAGATTAATGGAGCCAATAATTGAAAAAACCAATAAAGCTTTATTAAAGTTACCGGTATTCAGAATATTGGCAAATGAGAATCGTATGGGCTTGGAACAGAAAGCTAAGCTCAGATATCAAGAGCAGATGGAAAAAGAAATAACTGCTCTTATGAAGGAAGTAGGCCTCGAAAAACTCGAAGATCAGCAGCTTTATTATAGATATGCCACTACTACAATGCCAGATCAATTTGATTTGATGATTCATCATTTAGCAAATGTGGCCTTATTCACACATGCTACTATGATAAATACTGCTAATTTATCACAAGCATTAACAGGATATGGATTAATTGAAAAACCACGCGCTCGTGTTACACGTACTATGAATAAATACACTGGTAAATTAGAAACAGAAGAAGAAGCAAAAGAATTTATGCAAAGCGCTATGAAAGCAATCGTAGAAAAAGCTAAAGAAAATGCTTTTGAAACTAAAAAAGCGTGGGCTAGATTTGCTGATGTTATAAAATATGGTTTTAAAAAAGGAAGTCGTAAAGGAAATGATGAAGATGATCTAATTAAAGGGGTTGCAGAAGGTTTCAAATATCTCTATGAAAAAGAAAAACTAACAGCAGAGTCTGGTTGGCAGTTTGCCACTGAAATGATGTACAGGCCGCTGTTTACTGAAGAATTTCTTGGTGGAATTAAAACCCCACAAGATATTAAAAAAATTACTGAAAATAGTATAGATGCAGCTAAACTTCTTAGAATTAGACATACGTTTGGAAATGTCGATTATGAAGAAGGAATACCAGCAGCTGCAATCTTAAAAGATCATGTTAAAATTAAAAATAAAAACGCAGCTGAATACTGTAGCTGTGTTACGATTAATGAAGAGAGTTTAAAACTAGGTGCTAAATATCTAGCGGACGAGTTGATTAATAGAGGAAAAGAAATATTTAGTGTTAAATATCCAGTTCGACGAAAACCAACTGCATTGATATCTGCAGACAATACTCTTGAAGGTATTAAAGAAGCCAAAGAAAATGATATTATAGATGCAGAAGTTTTACAAAATTCATTTTTGAAAAAAATTATGATGAATACCAATAAACTTGTTAAATTTTTCAGTTTAGATGGTCTAAAAACATTAATAACAAGAGGCGGAAATACGGCTACTGCAGGTGGATCTGACGCATCACTTGGTGCGTTATTAGGTACCGCACTTAGTGGTCTTAGCATTGGAGGATTATTAAAATATGGCACTAAATTCATAAAAGGTGGTGGGCCGTTAGCCGTAGCTTCGCTAGGTATCAGTGGAATTATGAGCTACGGATACGGGCGCGAAAAAAAATTAATTGAGGAATTCGACAAACTAGGAATTATTGAATATAATTGGATCGGTAAATCACAAATAAAAGATTATAAAACGATTGCTAAATTGCCTCTTGAACAATTAACACAATTATTGAGTTTTGATGATTGGGATGATAAAGATAAACAATTTTTACAAAATCTTGTAACTTTAAAAACTCGACAACGAGTAAATAAAGATACTCAAATGAAAGATATTATTAAAAATGAAAAAGAGTATCAAAAGATAATAAAACAACGCATAAATGAAAATAAAAATAAACAAGGTAAATTTGGTTATTATACTGGCATTATAACTACTAGTCTTACACACGCTGTTCTAGATGATGTGTTAACACTTGGTGGATTATTTAGCTCAATCAATTCAAAAGATAAAAAACTTTATTATCAACTTGAACGAGCAGCTGCAATTCGTTTTTCCACTGCGCCTTTTATAATAAGTGAAATCAGAGACTGGGCGCTAATTGAAAGACTTAAACCTGAACAAATCAAATCTTTATTAAAACTTAATTTGAGCGATGAAGATAAGAAGCGCCTCCAAATGTTGCTTGACATTCGTAAAAAACAAAAAAATACAATTGAACGCGAACAAATTAGAAAAATTGATAAAAATATAAAAATTAATAAAACAGCTTTAGCGCGCCATGCTAGAATGAGTGCTGCAGACATAGTTGCTGAACTTGAAGACAAAGGTATTGTTGATCATAATTGGTTTGGCAATAGCGAGATTAAAGATTGGGATGCGGTTAAACGTTTAGATAAAGAGCAGATTAAGAAATTAATTGAATTTGATGATTGGGATAATGAAACTAAACAACATCTTCAAAATATTTATCAAGCAAAAATTGGCAAACAGATCGCCAATGATCGAAGTGCTCGCACCAATATCAATGTATTAACATCTAAAATGGATAAAAACAAAATTTCAAATATATCAAAAGATGATGTACCTGGATTATTAGAAGGTATATTAATTAAACTTGATCAACTCATAGGCGTATCAGCAGCTGGTCATGAAAAACAAGTACAAGCAACTATACAAGTTGCTAAAGCAGCAAAACAGAAGTTAGAAGAAAAAGTGAATCATCCACTACATGATCATTAAAAAAGGAATAATAAATGCCTAAAAAATTTTTTACAATAGGTAAAGTTCCTGGATATAATAAAAATATAAATAAACGCTATTCGTATGAGGATAAACTTCTTCCTCATCTTGCGTTTGTGGACTTGTATCCAAGAACACTTAAATTTAATAAAGGTTTAAATATTACAAGCGTTAACGATATGAAAACATTTGTGAATGATGTTTTAACTTACGCGGATGCTGATCACCCAATGAAATGGTTTAATAAAGTAATAGAAAATCATAAAGAATATTTAACTACCTATAATCCGAGCACTGGATATGATGGTATTAGATTAGTGGCTACAGTAGACAGTGCGATCAACAATAGCATATCGCACAATTACGATTCTAATATATTGGATCAAGGAGCTACTGGAGTCAAAGATTTAGTAACTTCATTTCTTGACACTAAAACAAAAGGCGTGTTTTCAAAAGCGATAAATACAACTGGAAACGCGGCATCAATATTTAAAATGCTTTCAGGAAACCAGTATAACGGCGACATGGATCTTAATGATATTTTTGGAGCACTTGATGCTTTTTCAGGATACAGAATCCATATGCCTAAAATGTGGACGAATACTAGTGTCCAAGATATCTTACAATTAAGCATAAAATTAACTAGTCCAAGCGGTGATCCAAAATCAATTCGGAGATATATAATCGAACCACTAATCATTATATTTATCATGAGTTCCCCACTTTCGCGTACAGGAACGGATCTTAGCACACCTTTTATTTACGAAGTGGATGCTCACGGAATGGGGCATTATAAACTTGCAGGAATTACAAATATAAATTTTGATCGCGGTGGAACTGATGTTGATTTTAATATATACCAACAACCATTAACAGTGAATGTTAGAATAACATTGCAGCCGTTAGCACAAGATGCTTTAACAGCTCTTAAAGAACCAACATTCTACAAAAACGCGTGGTTCCAGACTCCTGCAACTATAGCGAAATCATTAGAACCAAAAGAAGAAATTGCTAATGTGGTAGAAAATATATATAAAAAAGGATATTGAAAATGGAAGATTTGGTTGTAGATAACTTTTCTGAAATTACTATAGATCTGGTGTTTAGAAAAGATGATGATTTAGATTTAAATAATGAAGAAAACACCACTTTAAGGCCTGTTCATATTAAAGGAGAATCAGATGATGGATCAAATCATGTATTGGATTGCGCAACCGATAAACGCAACACTGATAACAGCGATAGCAGTAATATTGATATTAATAAAACAGAATTATCAGTTGAAGATAACAAACAACAAACTGAAGAACAATTTGAAGAAATTAAATTCTAAAACAGATCATACCGGTATGAGCTTTGAAAAAGCATTTACTTTATTTATTAACACTTGTGAATTAAAATTTATATACTGGTTTGAAAAAAATATTTTACCTGTGTATTTAACACAAGGTTCTGATGGGGTAACTAAAGCACTAGTGTCTAAAACCTTTGAAAATTTTGAAACGGATGTAAAGGCGTGTATAAATCCTCAAATATATAAATCTCTTATGAATAACTATTTTTCTGATCGCCGCGCTCTGGATATTTATTTAAAAGAGTATTTTCATAATAAAATAAACGCGTATGAAATAAAAAATTCAAAAAATATTTTTAATGCAAATCAGATACTTAAAACAATAGAAAAGGGTAGCTAATGGCTTATACAGATGATAGCTATGGAATTCCAGAAAATCAAAATCAAACAGAAAACATAGAACAAGAAAACAGCGGCGATGTATTGGATCCTGTAAAAAAGCTCGGGATTCTAGATAAAACTCTGGACGCTGCCTTTGAGGATTTATTAACAAAAATGAATACTCAAGACGACACGCTTTTAAATAATATACAAAGTATAAATTTACGTTCTTTAACTGGTGTATATAAAGATAAAAAAGAATCTAAATCTTTACAAGAAGATGTTAAAGAGAGAGCACAAGGTCTCGATGAATCTATTTTAACACAGTTTGAAAATCTTTCAATTCCAAAAGAAAGACTAGAACGCTATAAACAATATTCTCAATTACCATATGAATTATATATAGCAACTAGAATGATACAAGTATATCTTGATAATATTTTGATTAAAAATCCTTATACAAAACAATTCATTGATATTTTATATAGCGAAATGCTTGAACAAGATAAGTCAGTTGCTGATACAGACAAACAAGTATTGTTAAAACTTGTAAAAATGATTTTTGCTTATTTTGATATTCAAAAACGTTTGAAAAATGATATACTTCCTAAACAACTGGTGCTAGGTAACTTTTTTGTTGAAGTAATAAATTTAAACAAGTTTGCTGATATAGAAAATAAAAAAGGATCATTAGCAATATTGACAGAACAATATTCTAAACTCGAAGATATTAAAATCAATTATAATTCACATAAACTCGGCCTTAATGTGGAATTTGACCTTTCAAATATATATTATGAATCTATAATGGAAGAACTGAATACAGCAATTAGTAAAACAGAACTTGATTTCGACAGACAGATAAATTTGCTAATGGAGGAAAAATCAGGTGATCTTAGTTTTGAATCACAAATTTTATTTGAAGAAATAAATGATAATATTTCAGTAAATCAGATGATTGAAGGAATTAGATCTCTTGATTTAACAAAAATCAAATTTATCAACTTAAAATATGTTACACCTGAAAATGTTATCATACTTGAAAAAAATGGTAATAAATATGGTTATTTAGTTATTGAAGGGACAGACAAGAAAACTTCAAACGGATCAGCTAATACTGAAAAGTATAATTTTGTAGACACAATACAAAAATCTTTTGGTAAATCAGGTTCGAATTTTGAAGACAAAAATGCAGAAACTGGAAATCAATTAGATGAATTGTTAAAAAATGTATTTAAAAAAATTAAAAATAAACATAAAATTACAAAAATAAACGAATTAATCAATTTAATTAGTGATGAAAACACAATCCATGCATTGAAATCATTATTATATGATTTATACGAAAACTACGCAAAAATAACTATTCGCTATGTGCCAGCTGATGAAATGGTTAATTTTACCAATCCGATCGATAAATATGCACCATATGGAACATCGATTTTCGATACTGTGTTGTTTCCGGCACGTCTTTATTTAATCGGCTTACTTTCAAGCATTATTTCAAGAATGAATCGTGCATCAATTGTTCGTAAATGGACAATCGAAGCAGGTTCTCACAAAAATCATGCCGAATTGATAGAAAAATTTAAACGCGAGCTAAGAAACCAAACTATCAGTTTTGAAGATATTATGAAACTTAAAGATGTCAGCCAAATGGTTTCTGACTATAAAGATTTTGTAACAATTTCGCAAGACGGAAAACGTTTTGTTGATTTAGAAATTATGCCTATGCATGACAGATCATTACCAATGAATGAATTGGACACATTAAAAGCTGATTTAATCGCAGCTTCTGGTATACCGTCACCTATGCTCGGTATAACTGACACATATGATTTAAGAGAACAGATAGTAAACGTCAATATTATTTTTGCTACAAAAATTGATACATTTCAAACATTTATTAATGAATCACTCGAAGAACTAGTTAACGCGGTAACTAAACAGTTATACATTTTAAATGGTCGTGAGCCAGAATTTACAACGCTTTCAAGATATATAGACATAAAACTTAACCCACCGCTTGTCCTCGTATTACAACATTTAGAATCAACATTATCAAGCGCAACTAATATTATTAATTTACTAAATTCTGTTAACTTGCCAACTGATCCTGTATGGATTTTAAAACGCTTTATTAAGATAATTGATTGGGATGCAGTAAAACAAGCAGGTGATAAATATCAAGAAAAATTACAAGCTAGTCAAGCTATACAACAACAAGTACAACAAGCAATGATGCCTCAAGAACAAGGAAACGGAATGGGGTATTAAAAATCAAAAATAACTTTGATAAACAGTAGAGGTCTAGTTCAGACCTCTGCTTTCTTGCTTTTTCGCAAATATTCATGGACAAGAAAACTGATATCTTTAATATCATACAACTATGAATCATACTGGGACGGTATTATAGATATATCTTGATCTAAACCCAAAAACTTGATATAATTTCAAATAACTTTTATAAAGGAAAATCGATGGCTATTTACACAGGCGCTGAGTCTATTGATTATATAATAGAAAAATTTAAAAAAAACAGTTCTTTAAGAACAAACTTAAAACAAAAATTACAACAGGTAACTTCACAGCTTTATTTAAATGCCCAAAGTGCTAGCACTTTCTGTTACAGATTTCAGATACCACATAGATTACCAGATCAATTGTTTGATGTGTACGGCGTGCCGTTTAATAAAATAAAAGAAGATTTTAAAAAACTTCAGTTTCATACAAATCGAATGTTCGAAGATCCATATTATCAATCAACTATGATTTTATATTTTATTGGACTTTATTCAAATGATGATGAATTGCGTAAAATTGCTATGTTCTTAACACTTGTTAAGTTGTATAACGGAATGCAATATAAATATTTTAAAAACGGATGTAAAGAAAACGTAGCAGAATTCATTAAGCGCGTACGTCTTAATAATAAATCGTTACTAAAAAACAGAACACCTCTTGAACTAATTGCATATTTTATTGATACTCTTGATAAAAAATATGGTGAACAGATCAAAAAGAATCCAAGTGAGATGGCTGTTAGATTGTTTATGCAAACATGGGGACGATTAAATCAAGTTTTTAAGAATGTAGCTCAATTATATTATAAACATGTTAATGATAAAAATATAGATGCTGCAATCGAAACTTTATCAAAAGACGACCAAGGAGTATTAAAAATTGAAGATCATTTACTCCAAGGTGCTGTAGATATGTTGGTTGATAAGTTTGAAAAAGCAATTACTATAAAATTTCCTGATATGCCGATTTCAGAAAAACTATTTTTAACCAAAAGACTTGTGGTAACAGAATTAGCAGTTGATAAAATTATTGAATATATTAAACATCATCCAAACGAAATCAAACATCAAATAAGCCAATTTTTAATGGCTGTAGGAGTGAAATCAGAAAACGATATACACAGATTACCTATACTACATACGGTTGACAAAATATTGATGCGTAAAAACGAAGTTTATTCTAACAATCTTAAACAACTTATTGATGAATCGTTAAAAGAAATTTTTGGAATCAATACTCTCATGAAAGTATCCGCTACTCAAAAACTAAAACTTCGTAAACTTTATATGTATATTTTATTCTATTTCTTCCAAAAAACCATGAGTAAAATGGATAAATTTGAACGCACATTGGTTTAAGGACTAAGCATGATAATTGACAAAAATATTTTGGATATATTGGAAGAACGCCGTTCAATTATTGAACGTGCTTCTTTTCAGGTTTTCTATGAAAATGATGAAGGATTAATACCTTTAGATAATGGTGAAGATGACGAGGGTGGACTCTGGTATATAGAAGAACCTATGCAGCCACAACCAGCTGAAGAGCAGCCTGCTGAAGGTGGGGAACAGCTTGTTGAAGGTCAGCCTGCCGAAGGTGAAGGGCAACCAGCTGAAGAGCAGCCAGCTGGAGAACAGCCAGCTGGAGAACAGCCAGCTGGAGAACAGCCAGCCGAAGGTGAAGAACCTCAAATCGATGAGGATGATATTGTAGCTATTCAAATATCTCAAACACAAGAAATATTCACCAAAATATATCTTATTCAACGTCTAGAAAAATTGAAAAAATATCTCGAAAATTTAATAGATTTAATGGAACTCAAGTATGATATAGATGAATTTGATCAATTAAAACGTATTGCTATGTATGTAGGTATATTGGATGAAATTGCTTTAACACTGCCTGCAGATACACTTTATCATATGATCGTGGGATTCGAATTTGATCTTTTAGAATTGATTCAAAAAATATCAAACATTATAGATGTTCCAAAATATGATATTCCGATGAAAGGCGAGGACAATGAAGGATTATATAGTTAACCTAGGATTGAATGAACAAGCAACAATTACACCGAGTAAAAGCGTTCTTTCCGGTAAATTATATACGGATTATCAAAGCCAATTGAATCAGTATGTTACACATGATCTTTTGTATGAATATACTCCAAATTTTAACGGCGGTTATGTTATATTTGTAGATCCAGGTCCATGGCCGGAATTAATAAAACATGATAAAAGATTACAAGACAAATATGGTAGTTCAATTGTTGAATATGCTGATGTAATAAAAGAATTCATGATGAATAGTATGAAACTTGCTTTTCAGATAGATCCGGGTACAGTTAACGCAAGCGCAGACAATTATAATTTAAGACATTTAAATCAAAATGTTTTTTCATATGATACAAAAATAAACAATATATCGATAACATATCTCGAAGAAAGAAATTTGGTAGAATTTACACATATGATGTGGATAGATTTTATGAGTGATTTAAAAAAAGGTTTTGTTGACCTGCCAGATGAATATCTAGCAAAAGATACTGATATATTTTACCCGGTTCCTTATTATGGTCAAATTTGGGCATATGCATATAATCCAATTGATTTGCGACCTCGAGAAATAGTTAAATATGTTGGTGTTTTTCCTTCTAATGATACGCTATCAGATTCATTTGGCCAAAGAGGTCAAAATAATCATTATATGAAAAATATCCAATATAATATAGTCGACCACGATCGTTCTGTGTATCCTACAACCAAAAAAATGTCTTCAAATGATCATTTTTCTAAATTTTATACAGATTCAGTGTTATTTAGAGAATTTATAGACCTATGTGTAGAAAAAGGGTTACTTCGCCCATATAAAGGATAATCATGGCAAATTTAATAAACACGCCAGAAGAATATCTGTCACAGATAAATTATGACTTACAAACCAACCTAGGTATTAAAGATACTAAATTATTAACAAGTGGGGCGCTATCTGTGCTGGCCAATATGCTTTCAAATATTGCGTTTGACGCACAAAAATATTATGAATATGTTACTAAAGAATTCAATGTAGCTACAGCACAGAATTTTAAATCTATGTTATTCCATGCATCAGTCTATTCATATGATTTCAACTTAGCGTTACCATCTAAAGTAACTTCTTATCTTATGATTCCTAAAGTCACCGTTAATAGCAACCGTAAGTTAAAGTACACAGTTCCATCTTTCTCATATTTTGAAATTAATAATGCAGCTTTCAGAATCGAAGGCGAAATAAATGTAGAAATTACGGAAAATGCAATTACCGCAACTTTAACAGACGGAATCGGTACATATCAACTTGATATAATTGATAGTGTCGATGATAATAATACTCCTACATACTTTATTATTATTCCAGATGATAAAGTAAGACAAGTAGAAAGAATTGTTGATAAGTTTGTGGTTCCGGCATATGATATAGGCGATAATGTATCGTACAATATACCAATACCTGAAGGACATCAATTATATTTAATGAAAACATATGTCAATACAAACAGCAATCCACCGATCGACACAACAGGAATAGAGCATTTACCAATTGATGCAATTACGAATATTTATCCACAACTTGAAGAATTTGATCTAAAATATTTTAAATTTAACACAACATCTACTGAAAAAGTGATATTCGCTAATTTGACTGATTACCAAAATATCACATTTACACTAGGTAACGGATTATATGGATATAAATTATCCACTAATGATGAAGTTATAACTATTGTTGAATTCAGTCTCGGTGCAGCTGGTAATGTGCCTAGCGGGCTTGCTCAAATTGAAAACATAAATTATTATGAAATTGACACAAATACAAATGATACAATTGTATTTAATACTGTAAATCTTAATGTAAAAACAGAAACTCCAGCAAGCGGTGGGCAAGATGCTAGTAGCATTGATGATATTAGATTCGGAATTTTGAAAAAAATTACTGAAAGAAATTCATTAATCACACAACTTGATTTCGAAAAATATTTTGCAAATCCAGTTACTAAAAAATTTGCTACGGTTATTTCGCGTCAAATAGATACAAGCAGCCCTATTGTATCAGTTTATAATATTTTGAGAAATCCTTATACTTATGAAATAGTTGAAAGTACAACACTCAATATAGATACTAGCAGCTGTTTTTCGGCTAATAACTGGTGCATCAATCCTGAATATGTATATAATGGAGTACAACTTATTTCACCACTCACATATATAGATTATAATGGTAAAGTAACATCATATTATAAATACGATAATCTACGTATTCCATTAACTATATTAAGAATTAACTCAAATCCTGAAATCAATATAGAATTATATATTAAATGGGATGCTACAAATGAAGCATTTTATTTTGAATCGAATGCTTTTGGAGCAGGTTATACTTTAATAATTGAAAGTAATGTTGGTAACTATGAACTCAGTAGCGCGAATAGTTATCGTGCTGATATCAGCAGCTCTGAACTTATTTACAATAAGTTTTTTGATAAAGATTTAATCATAAATAGCGTTAATTTGCGAAATGATTCTACTAATTACAATATTCACGAATATAATGTGGTAAATAGTGTTGTTGTAATGAAGAAAATTCAAAATCATAAAAAATATACTTTCCAAGATGGAACTGAAAAATTGCTTTTTTTACCTTTCATTAAAAAAGAATATCATGATAATTTTGCGAACGATATAAAATATGAATCCAGTTTTGTTGATTATTTTATAATATCCGAAAAAGATCTTAAAAATAAAATTGCTTTTAATATATCAATTAACCAAGCATTAATGAATACAATTGATGTTGATAACATCGTAGCAGACGGCGTACAAATAAACGATAACAATGATCTGTTAGCTAGATATCCAGTATCTATTGAAATTAAATACGATAGCAACGCATTAAGTTCCAGCGGTCTAACCTTAATTGACCTTAAAACTGATATCAGTCTTGCAGTTCTCGGGTATTTGAATGATAATGAAGGCGATGGAATAGAAATTTATACAACATCTATTATTAAATTAATAAAAGAGATGTATCCTGATATAATTAATGAAGTCACGGTCGAGAGCCCTAAAACTTTAGTTGTTGAAAAATGGGACAGTATAATTGAAAACGGTAATTATAATGTAGATGACCAACTCACAAGCGTTCCAACATATTTCCATTTCGATGTGAATAATATGGATATTAAATTCATAATTTCTTGATAACTGAGATCGTACCCGTTTGATCTCAGTTTTTCTTTTTTGTTTTTTTAAAACTAAAAAATAAATCTTATAATAAGGAGTACATGGATGCAAACATTTGATCCGAATGCTGTAAAACCGGCATTTTTAAAGGCACTTGAGGCAACTCAAAAAGTTATTGAAGCAAGAAAAGTTAGTGCAAAACTCGCACTTCTTAAAGACGTAGAAGTTACTATGAATCCATTAACAGGACATGATGATTTAAAAATTAAAACAGCACGCACATCTATGCTCACTTTTAATAAAATGATCAATGAATTCCTGTATCAAAAAGGTCAGTATAACGGCATTGAATTTGCTAGTTTTGAAGATTTTGAATCTAAACTAACTAGTCCTGATAAAGAAATTCTTATAGCATTGCTGCTTGATGCATCATATACAAAACTTCCTAAAAGAACAGCGTACTGTCCTGAATGTGGTGAATTAACAGAATATGATTTGGTAATTTCAGATTTATTCAGTAATCCAGAAAGCAAAATTCCTGTTTGGGAAGAAGATCTTCCGGTATACGAAAAAGTATTTACAAAAACAATGTTTGATAATGTATTAACAGTTTCTATTAAAATGCCGACAGAACTTAAAAGAAATAAAGTTTATGAGTCTATGAATTTTGATACTGTACGTAAAAATTTAATTCAAAAAGGTCAAATAATCGACAGCACAGATACTTTATTAATGTTTATCGAATCTCTTGAGTTTAAATATATGAATGAGGAAACAGGTAAAGAAGAAACATATGTACTTAAAGATATGATTACGGAAATTAGACCTTACTTGGATAACGCCCCATTAGAAGTACACGATGAAATTAACAAATTTATCAATGATTCATTTAATAAATATGTTATTGATCTTAAAGTACCTGTAACGTGCGAGCATTGCGGACACAATTTCAATTGGTCTGTATCACCTGAAAGCGAGTTTTTTCGTAAAACCTTTTCTATTTAACGAGCCGCATGAAAAAGAAGCTTATTGGGAAAACGCATTATCCGATTACATGTATAATGCTAGCTTTCAAATGTTGCCATTCAGTTTTTCTGAATTATTATCCCTCCCCTTATACATGATAGAAAAGGTTTATAATATACAAAAAAATATTATTGAAAGAAGAAAGGCGGCTCTTAACAAAACCCCTCCTTCTACAGTATAAAACTGCGGATCTCTTGTTCCGCAGTTTTTTTTGTTTTTTTTGAGATTCATGAATGCCCCAATCATTAGCAAAATAATTTAAAAGGACCGCTATGGATATGTTAAATTTTAAAGCAGGCATTAAAAATCCTGTTACACCATTCACACGTGCTAACTGGTGGCAAGCTCGTGTAAATATAATCTATATACCTTTTTCTCTTTCAGATTTTAAAAAATGGTATGAAAGTGAACAACAATTTAGGCAACATTATAGAACAATAATCGTACCTGATAAAATACAGATTAGCGGTATAGCTGTGCGCCGCATACAAAATTATATCAATGATTTGAAAAAAGAAGTTAAAAATATCCGAGTAGAAAAAATTGTTAAAAATTCTATAAATACTCCAGTAATAGTTGATCTGAGTCCTGTGTCTAAAACATTCTGGCAATTAGTCAACAGCCGCGGAATTAAATATGTAGCACCTGATTTTTTTAATCTTATAAATTCAATATATAATATGCTAACAGCGGCTAAACAACTAGGTGCTAGCGAAACAGTAGTGGTATTAGATTTCAATCATGAATATCAGGAACTGGAAAAATTATTATTATATTTGAAATTAAACGAATATAGATTTCCAGTACAAATTGCTGACCGATATGTATTTTTTTACCACAATAATAAATATTTATCCTTAACAATTGATTCTAGTATGCAGGTTCCTAAAACTGTATTTACTAAATTAACTAAAATTGTATCAAACCGGGATGAGCAATTAGAAAACATTTTATCACAAACTGCTGAAAATCAAAATCAACACATCCCAAACCCTGAAAATATTACAGCAGATAAGATAAAAGAAGTTTTAATTAAAAAATTTAATAAAAAAATTGATGATAAATTAGAACTCGACTCGCTTGTTGCTATTACTCGCAAATTTTTATCAGAACACCCAGATATGCAAATAAACATAGGTGATCCAAATGAATTAGCAAATCTTATAAATGAAGCTCTTAAAAATGAAATCAAAATTGAAGGAACACCACAAAGTTTTGATACATTAATCGCGGAACACCGCAAACAGTTCGTGTATAAGAAAAATATTGATTCTGATAAAATGTATAATAAAAAAACTATAGGTATTAATGCGCTTAAAGCAACAGGAGTTAAATGGATAACAGATCCTGGGCGTACAAAAGTAGAATTCGATCAGAACCTCGATCGTAATATAGAAAAACTGATTGAATCACTTGATGATCCAAATTTTAAAATGCATGTTCTTGGAATTGAAAAAGAAATTAAAGATAATGGGCGATCACGTTTTTATATATATAAGATCAAAATTAAGCCTGAAAACGGGCGTTCATATGTGGCTAAGTTACGCGTCCCAGCTCTCATACACGACACTTATTTTAAAATTGGAGGTAATCTTTACGCTATAAATAATCAATTAATGCAGCTTCCAATCATCAAAAAAAACGCAAGTACTGTACAATTAAAAACCAATTACTCTGTAACAGATTATACCATTAAAAGTTTTCCTCAAACAATTAAATCGTTTGATGATATAGTTAATAAATTTTTAAATTCAATGAAAGCGGCTCGCAAACTAAAAACTGTTGAGGCTATGGACGCAACTACAGAAAACAGATTGCGAGAATACGGAATTCCTGTAGACGAAATTGCTAAAATCAATTATAAAAAAATTGAGATCAAATCTTAATTTTTCCTTTAATTTTAATGAAAGAACTAAAGTCCGTATATGCATAATATTTCCTAAAGGAATTTGACAATGAAAAAATCTGTTCAATTA
>Ga0256842_1000268_pt1 | contig 45855 bp, 33 predicted proteins | sample 4559240metaG_FD_185973 | JGI IMG/M metagenome (GOLD analysis project Ga0256842, IMG submission 185973) | Hydrothermal vent microbial communities from Guaymas Basin, Mexico - 4559-240 | ecosystem: Environmental > Aquatic > Marine > Hydrothermal vents | place: Mexico: Guaymas Basin | collected... | reverse complement strand
TGCATCCCTCATACTACCGCCACTTTTCCTTATAACAACAGAGAGGGCTTCATCAGATATTTTAAAATTTTCTCCCTCACAAATCTTTTTCAATCTCTCAAACATCAATCCATAGGGAATTGCTTTAAAATCAAATTGTTGACATCTTGAAACTACAGTTTTAGGTAATTTATGAACTTCAGTTGTTGCAAGAATAAAAATCACATGTTCGGGAGGTTCTTCAAGTGTTTTTAAAAGAGCATTGAAAGCCTCCGTTGTAAGCATGTGCACTTCATCAATTATGTAAATCCTGAATCTTTCACTGGCTGGTTTAAAATTTATATTTTCCCTCAACTCCCTTATTTCATTTATTCCACGATTTGAAGCAGCATCAATTTCCACAACATCCAGAGATATACCTTCCTGGATTGCAATACAGGATTCACATTCATCACAGGGATAAGGTGTTGGCCCCTCCTTTCTACAGTTTAGAGCCTTTGCAAGTATCCTTGCAGTAGAAGTTTTTCCCACTCCCCTTATACCGGTAAAAAGGTACGCATGAGAGATATGGTTATTTTTTATGGAATTTTGAATAACTCTTGTTATATGTTCCTGCCCTACAATTTCATCAAACTGCCTGGGCCTCCATTTTAAAGCAATAACTCTGCCAGATCTGTCCATGATTTTACCTTTTATTGATAAGCCCCGGGATACCCACATACAGAAACTCCTTACTGCTGCTCCCTTCCGGGCCTGACAGGGTTCGGAGTTCCCATATTGAGCACCCGGAGCAAGATAAATTTTAACACAAAAAAGGTAAAAAAGAAGGAAAAATTAATACAAATAATGGAAAAATAAAAAATAGTTGTGGAAAAACTGTTGAAATTTATTTCTCTTTGAAAATAAAGGAAAGTTTAAATGTGATAAAATTGTAAATCCTTAAAAATCAATAAGTTATACAACTGCTTAAATTAATAGCATTTCAAATAAATACTTGAAAGTAAATATAAAACAAGAGTTTTCCACAGATTTTCCACAATTTTTTTAAAAATTTTTGTTTAAAAAATTAGATAAAAATAATGCCTGTCACCTTTTTTACTTTATCATTTGACTATAAATCTCCTCTAAATTAAAATAGACGTTAAAAAATTTTATGAGGAAAAGATTTAAAATGAAAAAGAAAACGGTTGTCACAAGCGCATTACCCTACGCAAATGGTCCCATACACATTGGACATTTGGTGGAGTACATACAGACAGACATCTTTGTTAGGGCACTCAAACTAAGTGGAGAAGATGTTATATACTGTTGTGCAAATGACACCCACGGAACTCCAATAGAGGTAAACGCAAAAAAGGAAGGAATTCCACCTGAAAAACTAATTCAGAGATATTTTATAGAACACAGAAGGGATTTTGAAGACTTCAACATACATTTTGATAATTTTTACACCACAAATAGTAGTGAGAACAAGGAACTAAGTGATTACATCTTCTTAAAACTAAAGGAAAATGGAGATATTTATACAAAAGAAGTTGAACTAACCTACTGTCCAAACTGCAAGAGATTTCTCCCCGACAGGTTTGTTAAGGGGAAATGTCCCTCCTGCGGCGCTGAAAATCAATATGGAGACAACTGTGAGGTTTGTAATTCTACCTACAAGCCAACTGACCTAATCGACCCTCACTGCGTTATATGTGGAACAAAACCCATCACAAAAAAATCTCTTCACTACTTTTTCAAACTTTCAAATTACTCTGAGAAATTAAAAAAATGGCTCATAGAAAATAAAAACTTACAGGAAGAGATAAAAAATTATGTACTTAACTGGATCAAAGAAGGGTTAAATGATTGGGATATTTCAAGAGATGCCCCCTACTTTGGTTTTAAAATTGTGGGAGAAGAAGATAAATACTACTATGTCTGGCTTGATGCCCCCATTGGATACATTGCAAGTACAAGGAATCTGGGAACAAAAATGGGATTTAATTATGAAGATTACTGGAAATTTGAAAATGGCAGAATAATACATTTTATTGGAAAGGATATTATCTATTTTCACTTTCTCTTCTGGCCTGCAATGCTGATGGGATCTGGTTTTAATTTACCAGAAGATATTGTGGTACATGGATTTTTAAAAATAAACAATGAAAAGATGAGCAAATCAAGGGGAACTTTTATCACAGCAAGGGATTACCTTGAAAAACTGAATCCAGAATATTTGAGATACTATTACGCAAGATCACTTTCCCGAAAACTTTCAGATATTGATCTGGACATTGAGGATTTTAAAGAGAAAATTAACCATGAACTCATAGCAAACTTTGGAAATTTTGTAAATAGAAGTTTTTCCTTCCTTTACAAAAATTTCAATGGAAAAACCTCGGAAAGGTTTAATTTTAAGGAACTTGAAGAAAAAATCCTTAAGAAAGCAAATGACGTCTTAAATTACTACAAGATGGTAAATTTTAAATCAGCCATAAAAGAAATTATGGAAATAAGTGATATGGGAAATAAATTTTTTCAGGATATGGCTCCATGGAAATTAATAAAAGAAGATAGGGAAAAAGCCCATGAGGTTCTTACCTTTTCTGTAAATATTGTAAAAATTCTCTCAATTCTTTTAAAACCTGTAATTCCAACTGTTTCAAACAAAATTGAAAGAATACTAAATCTACCACATTTAAAATTTTCAGATTTAAAATTTGATTATCTTTCAAAGGAAATTAAAAAACCTGAAATCCTATTTGAAAAACTTGAAGAAATAGATTTAATAAAAAAAGACCCTTTTACATCAGTTGACCTGAGAGTTGGTAAAGTTATTGAAGTTTTCCCCCATCCGAAGGCTGACAAACTCTTAATTTTAAAAGTGGATTTTGGAAGTGAAAAAAGACAAATAGTTGCTGGAATCAAAAAATATTATTCCGAGGAGGAATTAAAGGGCAAAAAAATAGTTGTTGTCTTCAATTTAAAACCAGCAAAGTTAAGGGGAGAAAAGAGCAATGGGATGTTGCTTGCTGCTTCAAGTGAAAATGATGTTGGGGTACTTACCGTTGACGGAAATTTGGGAGATATGGTAAGACCAGAAGGAATTGAATTTGATGGAACAGAACAAATAGATATTGAACACTTCTTAAAAGTTAATCTGGTTGGAAAAAATGGAATTGCCTACTATGGGGAAAAAGTCTTAATGTGTGGGGACAAAAAAGTTGAAATTGACAAGGGAATAAGTGGTAAAATTAAATAATTAAAATATAGCGAGGTGACGCCATGATGGAATTAAAGGAGCATTTTTTGGAACTTATTAGACAGGCCTCAACTGACCTGCCTCCCGATGTAGAGAAAAGACTGCGGGAGGCATATGAAATTGAAGATGAAGGCACTCCTGCAAAAGCAGTATTTAAGACAATTTTAGAAGATGTAGAGATGGCAAGGGAAAATTCAACTCCCATCTGTCAGGATACAGGTACAGTGAATTACTTCATATACCTTCCCGATGGAGAAAAGCAAAAACCCTATATTGAAAGCGGAATATGGGCTGCAAGAGAAGCAACAAGAAAATATTACTTAAGACCCAATGCTGTAGATCCCGTATCCGGGAAAAATTCAGGAGATAACACAGGTAAAAACGCCCCTTATTTTCACTTTACAACCTGGGATAAGGACTATGTTGAAGTGAAATTGCTACTTAAAGGTGGTGGTTCTGAAAATGTGGGAATACAGTACAAACTACCTGACATAAACTTAAATGCTGGAAGAGACATGAAAGGTGTAAAAAAATGTGTAATTGATGCAGTTTTTAAAGCCCAGGGGTATGGATGTGCACCTGGAACCATATCAGTTGGAATTGGTGGAGATAGAACAACTTCCTACATGCTTGCCAAAAAAAATCTCTTCAGAAAAATTGGATCAAAAAATGAAAACCCAATACTTGACGAAATGGAAAGAGAACTTGAAGAAAAATTAAACGCAATGGGAATAGGTCCCATGGGTTTTGGTGGAAAAACAACTGTACTTGATGTATTTATAGATGCCCAACACAGGCATCCAGCAACATTTTATGTATCAGTGGTCTACAACTGCTGGGCATATAGGAGAAAAACCATGATTATAAAAAATGGAGAGGTGAGTTATGAAAGTTAAACTAAATATACCAATTTCAGAAGAAGAAATAAGAAAGTTAAATGTAGGGGATGAAGTTTCCTTATCTGGCATAATGGTTACCGCAAGGGATATGGCACATAAACTTATGCATGAAGAAAAACCTGACTTTATAAGGAAATACCTTGAAAATGGCGTAATCTATCACTGTGGTCCAGTAATCAAAAAAGAGGGAGATGAATATAAATTTGTGGCAGCGGGTCCCACAACTTCCATAAGAGAAGAGCCCTATGAATCTGAAGTTATCTGTGAATATAAAGTAAGAGGTGTAATTGGAAAGGGGGGTATGAAGGAAAGGACAATGGATGGTCTAAAAAGATGTGGTGCAGTTTACTTCCATGCGGTTGGAGGGGCCGGTTCACTAATTGCATCCAGGGTAAAAAGGGTTATAGATGTTTTTAAACTTGAAGAATTTGGAACTCCCGAAGCCTTCTGGGTAATAGAAGTTGAAGATTTTCCCGTAATTGTCACAATGGATTCAAAGGGAAACAGTTTACACACAGAAATTCTTGAAAAATCACGCAAAGTTTATGAAGAACTGATATCTGAATAAATTTTTAAGTGTCAGGCATACTTTGTCTGGCACTTTTCCTTGACTTTTAATTGGGCCAAAATATACTTTTTAAGATTAAATACATTATCTTCAGGAGTTTAAAATGTTAAAAGATATATCCCATAAGTATAGAAACTTTATTCCTCTACACCTTGAAATTGAGGATATAAAAATCCTTGAGGAATTTGCAAAAATTCAAAGGGGAAATATTTTAAAGATGACAACAAATGCATCCTCCGGGCATCCAGGGGGTTCCATGAGTTCAGTTGACATCTACACCATTTTGTTTGCCTTTTCGGACTTCACTCCTGAAAATTTTAACTCCCTAAATAGAGATAGAATAGTGATAAGCCATGGGCACACTTCTCCCGGTGTATACTCAGTTCTGGGCTCTCTTGGTTTTTTTGATCTCCATGAAGCAATTGCCCATTTCAGGCAGGTAGGTTCTCCATTTGAAGGCCACATTGAAAACCACATTCCCGGAATTGACTGGAGTACCGGCAATCTGGGACAGGGATTATCTGCAGCCTGTGGCTTTGCACTTTCTCAAAAAATGAAGGGGATAAATAAAGATGTATTTGTGGTAATGGGGGATGGAGAACAACAAAAGGGACAGATAAGTGAAGCAAGAAGATTTGCCAAAAAATTTGGGTTAAACAATATAACCTGTATAGTTGACTACAACAATTTACAAATAAGTGGAGCAACCCAGAGGGTAATGTATCAGGACATAAAGGCAAATTTTGAAAGCGATGGGTGGTTTGTTATTGAAATTGACGGACACAATTTTTCACAAATTTATGAAGCAATAAGATTTGCTAAAAATTATAGTGTCTCCCCTGTAATGATTTTAGCAAGGACCACTATGGGAAAAGGGGTATCCTTTATGGAAAATAGACATGAATATCACGGAAAACCCCTTACTGAAGAGGAACTTGATAGGGCACTAAAGGAACTTGGTATTGAAAATGATCTTAAAAAATATAGGAAAATGAGGGATAAAAAAATCAAGAAAATAAAAGAGGTAAAAAGTCTTTTACCGCCCATATTTGAGATTGGAAGTCCAATATTATATTCTCCAGAAACAAAAACCGATAATAGATCCGCATCTGGAAAGGCACTCTTTGATATAGCAAGCAAAAATATGGATAAACTCGACTCTTTTGCCGTATTTGATTGTGATCTTGCGGGATCTGTTAAAACATCATCAATAGAAAAAAATATGAAAAATTCCTTTTTTGAATCTGGAATTATGGAACACCACACAGCAGTCTGCAGTGGGGCACTCTCAAGATGTGGAGTGATTACATTCTGGGCTGATTTTGGAGTGTTTGGAGTTGATGAAACATACAATCAACAGAGATTAAATGACATAAATAACACAAATTTAAAGGTGATAGTTACCCACACCGGCTCAGATGTTGGAGAGGATGGGAAAACCCATCAGTGTATTGACTATCTCGGACTTCTTAGAAACCTTTATGGATTCAAAGTGATAGTGCCTGCAGATCCCAACCAAACAGACAGGGTAATAAGGTATGTGGTAAATGAATGGGGGAATTTCTGTGTGGCAATGGGAAGGTCAAAGTGTAGTGTAATCACAAATGAAAATGGATCCCCATTTTTCGATGAAAAATATGAATTTAACTATGGAAAATTTGACATATTGAGAGAGGGAAAGGAAGTCTTAATTTTGACATATGGTCCCATGGTGGAAAAAGCAATAAAAATATATGAAATTTTAAAAGAAAGGGGAATAGATGTAGGTGTAGTAAACGTTTCATGTCCCTTAAAAATTGAAGATGAATTGATGGAAAAAATAAAAAAAGCAAAATTGATCATAACTTATGAAGATCACAATCCCCATTCAGGGCTATATGCATCTATTTGCGATAAAATTGTAGAAAAGGGAATTTCAAAAAAGGTGATTCCATTTGGGATCACCAATTATCCACCATCGGGAAAATCCTCAGATATATTAAAATATCTAAAAATCGATCCCGAAAGCATTGCTGAAAAAATTTTAAAGGAACTAAATGGGTAGAAAAAGATTTGTCCTTGAAATCCTCGTGGGGGGAATAAGTTTAATATTGCTTTTTATCTATTCAGAATTTGCAATTTTTTCCCTCCTTCTTTTTCTTTTGATACCAATTATAATAAAAAAGAAAGAATTAACACAATCTGAGAAGGAAATACTTCACAGGGCAAACAGTTATTCCATAATATTTTCTTCCATCTTTTTTCTCCTGGTAATTTTAGGAGAAAGATTTTTTTTCAAAGGTTTTTTCAAAAATAATTTCAAAAATTTTAACTGGATTGTTCTTATAATATCAATACTTCTATTATCAAATGGTTTCTTCGGTCTTAATTTTCTAAAAGAAAGAAAGTAGTAAAAGATGCCAGGCAAAAAAATTTAACCAACTTCAACTACAATCCTTTATTGCTTTTTTAGCAAGTTTATCCACCCTATCATTTTCAGGAAAGGAATTTAAACTTTCATTGTGGTAGGCATTAATCCATATCATGTTAATTTTATGAAGTCTCGACAAATCCAGCAAAAACTTCCACAAATCTTTATTCTTAACTTCTTTTTTATCAGATTTTTTCCATCCACACTTTACCCACATTTCAAGCCATTTGGTGAAACCATCATAACAATACCGGGAATCAGTATATAATGTAACCTTACAGGGTTCCTTCAATGCCTTTAAAGCCTCAATTATTGCAGTCAACTCCATCCTGTTATTTGTTGTGTGTAAAACACATCCCCAATCTTCTTTAGTATGTTCTCCATATTTTAAAATATATGCCCATCCCCCTATTCCAGGGTTTCCACTGCAGGCTCCATCTGTAAAGGCTATTACCTCTTTCACCTATTTTTTTACCTCCACTGAAGCATATGCTGAGTGATTATGTATGGATTCAAAATTTTCCGCCTCAATTTTATACCAGGTTATTCTCTCTTCTTTGTTAAACAATATCACAAGATTTCTAACTATGTCCTCCACAAATACCGGATTCTCATAAGCCTTTTCAGTTACATATTTTTCATCTTCTCTTTTTAAAAGGGAATATACCTCACAACTTCCACATCTTTCAACCATTTCTATTTGTTCTTCAAGCCACAAAAATTTCTTAGTTCTGACAAATGCCTTAACATAAGATCTCTGATTGTGTGCACCATATTTACTTATTTCCTTTGAACAGGGACATAAACTGGTTATGGGAACTTCAACACCCTGTATAAAGTCCTTTTTACTCCCAACTTGCCCCAAAATAAAACACGTATAATTCATCAAACTTCTTTCTCCAGAAATGGGAGCGATTTTTTCAATAAAATAGGGAAATTCAAGTTCAAGATGAGCATTTTCAGCATTTAGCCTTTCCTTCATTTCAGATAAAATTTCAGAAATCTTCATTATGCTTATCTCATTTTTATACTTATTAAGTATTTCTAAAAATCTACTCATATGAGTTCCCTTAAATTCCTTTGGAAGGTCTACATACATATTAACCTTTGCAACAGTGTGTTGAAATCCTCTTGCCCTATCCTTTACAACTATTGGATATGTTATTCCCTTTATTCCAACTTTATCCAGGTAAACATTTCTTGTATCCTTCATACTCTGTACATCTTTCATATTTTTTTTCATGGTAGAATCCTCCCCTAAACTAAAAGAGAAAAATTCTACACCAAAAGGATATTTTTAAAAAGAAAAAAGGTAAATGGAAATGGGTTAATCTTAATTGTTAGTCTCTGTCAGAAAATTTTTAACTCCTTGCCAATTTTAAGTTTTTCTTATGCTTGCCTACTCCAAAAGCCCACTGAAGGCTTATAGGATAAAAAAGAGTTTTCCTTTAATCGTTCTTTAATCGTTTGCTTTTGCAAAAAAAATTAAGTGATTGTCAGTTTCAGGTTTTTTTCTCTTACTTATTAGCCCTAAAAGCCCTTAAACTTTTCTTGAATCTCCTGCCTGACACTAAATTTTTTAATTCTTTTCTCCCCATAAACTCATAATAGCTGAAGGGGGGGGACAATTTCTGTCTGATACTTTTAATTTTTTTTGCCTGGCACTTTTAATTTTACTTAAATTTTTGCCTGACACCTTTATTAAATCCATTTCTTAGATAAAGGTCAGATCTATCCCCCATTTTTATTTTTAGAGAACTATAATTTCTTAAAAATCCTTGTCAAATTTATAGTCAATTTTTACGAAAAACTTATATCTTTTATCTAAAGACCTATCATAGATATATTCATTATACTTATCCCTTCCATATAGGAATCCTACGTAAAGGGCTGTATAATCCCTTGGATTATATACTTGAACAATCTGGATGAAGTGATTGTTCTCTTCTATTTCATAGATGGGATAATTGTAGTGACTATAGATATATTGGAGCCTGGTGTAATTATTTTTTGTGTATTGATATTTTCCCTTTAATTCAGAACTAAAATATCCATATAGTTTATCCCCGGAAAGTACTCCATCCATAATTGAATACATTACGTTTCCTGTGATGGAAAATTTGTTTGTTGGATATAGTGCAAACCATCCTCTTATCGTATGAAAGTCCCCAAGTTGAGGATATGAAAAACTGTAAAAGGGCTTTTCTCCCCACAGGTAACCTATATTCACATATAACCACTTTAAATATCTATTTGAATAGAATATATTGTAATTAGAATAATTGAATCCCTTATCAGCAAATAGTTCATACATGTGTTCCCATCCTGTATGGAAGCCATTTCCACCTTTAATATCCATTTCATATTCGGCGCCATATCTTCTTTCACTTAAATTTCCCTGAAAGTCATGTCCAATGTGGAATTCCCCATGTTGCTTAACGGCTCTTAACCACTCCTTGTCAGATTTTGCCTCATAGTGAAATTCGTAGTCGTAAGAATATTCCCAGTAATTGGTCCTCCATGTAAATCCACCGTCATTTATATAGTCATCTGTAATTCCAAAAGTGTGCAACCAGAAATTAAAATATCTGCTTTTATAGATATATTCTAAACTCCACCTTCCCCCAAGGGGATTTCTGTTGTCATTTAATGTTATGCCTGTGTCTTTTGTAATAACACTCATGAACTCCACATTGGATTTTTCATTTATTCTGTAATTTCCATCTACATCAAAAACAGTATTGGTGCTATTTGCAAATTTTCTGGTTATGGAAAATACTCCCAAATAGGAGTCATCTTTAAAATTGTATTTATATCTTGTGAGATACCACTGAACATTATCTATTATGTCTCCGCTCAGTCCAAATCTTTCCCCTGGCATATTTCTTTCAATGGCATAGAGGGATGAAAAGGTGTTTTTACCCCACTTTGAAATAAATTTCATACCCAAATCGGGATCCACAATGCTTCTTGAATAAAATAGATTCCCCATAACTGAAAAATCTTCACTGGATTCAAGGAAAAAGGGCCTTTTTTCACTATAGTATATTGGGAATCTGTGATTTACATCAAAGTGAATGTCATCTGCCTCAATTTCTGAGAAATCTGGGTTTACGGCAATTCCCAATCTTGTACCACTGTTTAATTTCAAAAAGGAGGTAAGTCCAATATTTCCCTTATAAAAAGAATTTGAAAATGAAGGATCAAAAGTAGATGTATAGTCCTCTTTATTGTAGGAAAGTAGAATTTCAGGTATTATATATGCACCTCTTGTATTTATTTTATGTTCAAAAATAAGATAATCCTCAAACTGAAGCATTTTTGGGTTGTCTCTATTTATCTTTACGCTTAAATCGTTTTCTTCCCCTGATTTCATCTGAATTATTCTACTTAATAAAAAACCCCATTTTATTGGTGGTTTATTGTTAAATTTAAAGTTTCTAAACGGTATTTTCGCTTCTATTATGTATTTGTCGTTATACACCTTTCCCTTTGAAAATATTTCAAAATCCTGAGATGTGTTTGTGTAATGTCCCTGAAAAATTCCATCTTTTATTTCACCGTATGGATTAAATATTATGGAATAGGCTTCTGTATAGTGGACAAATGTATCAAATAGCACTTGAACAAATTCAGTATTTGCACTTCCATCCCTTGAAATGTGGATTGCCTGAAATTTATCTACCTTTTTAATTGAAGCAATGATTCCAATATAGATGTTTTTACTATCGTAGCAAATGTGAAAAATTGTTTTATCTGTTGGTTCCGTATTATCCCCTGGTTCTATCTGGTACATTTTATCTATCACAAGAGAATTATCCCACTCCCCTGGCTCAAAAACCCCATCAATTTTTGGAGGGGTTTTTATATATGGAACTATATAAGATTTCCCCGAAAAGGGTTTTATCTCTTCTGCCAGTATATTTATTTGAAGCAATAGAAGAGCACAAATCAAAGGTATAAAATATTTTTTCATAATATGTTTCCATTAATTTCATTTCACAAAGAAGCGTTAAATCTACTATTACGCAAAAAGTGGGAAAAAGGTTCTAACTTTTATTTCAATTTTTCAAGGATTTCATTTGCACATTTAATACCCGATTGAATCATTCCACCAAATACAGGACCCATCCTGTGGGCTCCAAATACATTGTTTGCAGCCATTCCAGTGACATACAGACCGGGATAAATTTCCTTCGTGTGTTCTACAACCATTTCTTCAGCAGGTCCCGCCCACATGGGGGCTTCCCCCTCAATTTTTCCGGTTGGGGTGTTAAGTTTTATTCCTCTATTTGTTAAATATTTTACCACATTACAATCATGTCCGGTTGCATCCACAACAAATTTTGCCTCAACCGTCAGAGGATCCACATGTAATCCAGTCATTTCAACTGGTGTCCAGTTTATTACAAGTCCACACACCTTATTTTCTTTAACCATTATATCTTCCACAAAGATGCAATTCATTATGGTTGCTCCACTATTTACTGCTCTGTATGTTAGACAGGATGAGACCTCAACGGCGTCGGCAACATATAAGTTTGGGGATACCTTTTTCATTTTGATTCCCATTTCCTCAAAAAATGAGGCAGTATTTTCCTCAATTGTAAGGTCGTTAAACATCATTCCTCCGCCCCAGATTCCACCACCACAACTGAGTTTTTTCTCAAATATGGTAACCCTTTTGCCTTCTCTGGCAAGTAAAATTGCAGCAGTCAACCCAGAAGGTCCTGCCCCAACAATTACCACATCATTTATCAAGATTTTGTTTAACTTTGAAAAATATCCATTTATTATTTCTCTTGAAATTTCAATTTCATTTAGTTCTTTCATTATTTCCACCTCATTATTTCAAAAAATTTGTTAATAAATCTCCTATGTGATGAAAATGCAATTTCTGGAATATTTTTAAAGTAGAAGAATTTGACTTCCACAGAATCATCACCAGGTGCCATTTCCCCTGAAAATTTATCGCTAAAAAAAGATACAAGCAAAACAGTAGTATATCTTTTACTATCCTCTGTTGCAACATCTAATAGTTTTATATCCTCCATTTTTAATCCCGTTTCCTCTTCTGTTTCTCTTATAACTGCATCTTCAACTGTTTCTCTTACTTCCATAAATCCACCTGGCAATGCCCACATACCCTTTTTAGGTTCTTCTCCCCTTTTTACAAGTAGAATTTCCCTTTTTTTGTTAAATAAAATTGACGCTACAGCAGGTACAGGATTTTTATAAAATCTCTCTTTACATCTTACGCATTCCTTTACATTTGTTGAAATATTGATTAATTTTGAGCCGCAAATGGGACAAAATCTGTATTCAATTGACATATGTAATCTCCTTTAAAAAACTTTTTCCCGAAGGAATTTTTACTCCAAAATTTTCTCCAATTGTTTGTCCCATATCTGAAAGAGATTCCCTTATTCCTAAGTTTATGCCACTTTTAAATTTTTTGTTTTTAGAATATACAAAAATTGGGACATATTCCCTTGAGTGATCTGTTGAGGGAGTCGTGGGATCGCATCCATGATCCGCAGTCAAGATAAATAGATCATCATCTTTTAAGTTTTCAAATATTTCTGATAGTTTTCCGTCAAGTTCGAGAAGGGCTTTCCCATACCCTTCAGGATCGTTTCTATGGCCATAAAGCATGTCAAAATCCACCAGATTTATAAATACAAAATTTGCATCCTCTCTCTTTTTAATTATTTCAAGAGTTACCTTTAAACCTTCACTATTTCCCTTAGTTTTTATTTCTTCTCCACAATTTTTCCAGGCAAAAATTGAGGCGATTTTTCCCACAGAAATTATTTTAAATTCTCTTTGGGTTAAGATCGATAGAAGATTTGGCTCTGGAGGAGATATTGCAAAATCTTTTCTCTCAGGTGTCCTTGTAAAATTGGGATATTCCCCTATAAATGGCCTTGCAATTACCCTTGCCACTTCATGTTTTCCCCTTAAAATTTCCCTTGCAATTTTACACATTTTGTAGAGTTCATCTAATGGAATTATTTCCTTGTGGGCTGCAATTTGAAACACGCTATCTGCAGATGTATATACTATTGGAAAACCTGTTTCCATATGTTTTTTCCCAAGTTCTTTTATTATTTCTGTACCCGACGCTGGATAATTTCCCAATATTTTTCTTCCAATCCTTTTTTCAAATTCCTGAATTACTTCAGGTGGAAATCCCTCTGGATATGTGGGAAAGGGCTTTTGGGTGATAATTCCCATCATTTCCCAATGACCAACAGTTGTATCCTTTCCCTTTGACATAATTTTTGCCTTCCCATATGAACAAATTGGCAAAGATACTGGAGGATGAATGGGAACATGGGTTATATTTCCAAGTCCCATTTTGTGTAAGTTGGGCAGGTAAATACCTGTTGCTTTAATGGTATTTACAATTGTATTTGAGCCTTCATCACCCCACAGTGCGGCATCTTCCATTGCTCCAATCCCCACACTATCTGCCACCATAAGGAAAACTCTTTTAAAAATCATAATGGATACTCCAAATAACTTTAACTATAAAGATTAGTATTTGTTTTATTTTTTTCAAGTTAAAAATTATCTTCTTAACATTTTTTTTTATATATAATAAAATTTAATTTTATAGAATTTTTCAGGATGGTGAATTTATGAAGAATCAAAGAAAATTGATGCTGTTCTTTTTATTTTTTTTAATTTTTTCCTTTTATGCACTCTCCATTGAAAGGCCCTTTCATACAGAGGATATGAATTTTCTTGAAAGGGGAGATGTGGAATTACAGTTTGGTATTTCATATTTTGATAGTTATAAAAATTTCTATTCAAATCTGGATGGAGATCTGTTTAAATTTGGAGAGATTAATTTGAGATTTGGGCTTTCAGATAATACAGAACTCGACATTAGTTGGACTGCCCACAATTACTATTCTCTTGATAGTAGTGTTTCAGGTGGAAATTTTTCCTTTACTGGAGATGATACTGATGATTGGGGGGATGCGAGAATAACCACAAAGATAAAGATACTTGGGGAGACACCTGCAACGCCGGGAATAGGTATGAAATTTCAGATAAAACTTCCAAATTCTGATGACACAAAGGGAATAGGGCTTGATACCACTGATTTTTTTGGCACATTTATTTTCCAGAAGGGAGTGGGAAGGTTGATGCTTTTTACAGAGGTTGGACTTGCCATATATGGAGATCCCAGAGAAGGAAGTAATCAAATAGACAAGTTTGTTTATGGCATTGGTGGAACTTATAAATTAAATGATTATATTGACATTGTTGGAGAAATTTATGGTAATGCCTTTCATGACACGGAGATTTATCCCAATCATGGAAATATTATGGGTGGATTGAGGCTAAAAACGGGAAATTTAAGGTGGGATGCTGGAGTTTGTGCTGGAATTAACAATGACAATACCTATGATTATGGTTTTACTTTTGGACTCAGTTACCTTTTAAAGGGTGTTTTTCATTAGTTAATTTTATGAGAAATTTTTATTATGGTAGCTATTTTAACTGATTTTTGTTTTAGTTTTGTTTTCTTATTATTTTTCGTGCTATTAAATGTAGTATTAATTGCGGTTATTTCTTATATTTTCTCAAGATATCAAAATAAAATTCTTAAGAAAAATATTGATAAAATGAGGGAGATTTTAAATTCAAAGACCAAGGAAATACAGGAATATAAAACTGCCCTTGCAAAATTAATTAATTATGATCCCCTCACTGGACTTAGAAATAGAAGTTCCATATTTGAGTTGCTGGAACTTGAATTGAGAAGGCTTGAAAGGGTTGAAAATATAACACTTTCAATTATTGTCTTCGATATAGATCATTTTAAGGAAATAAATCATAGATTTGGCCCCAAAGTGGGGGATGAGTTGTTGAAATTTTTTGGAAAGTTTCTTGTTGATAATTTGAGAAGATTAGATATCGTAGGAAGACTTGGCGAAGATGAATTTATAGCAATTTTACCAAATACCGATGTAAATGGAGCAAGAATTGCTGCTGAAAAAATAAGGAAAAAAATAGAATCTTCAATTCTTCGCTATGAAAATAAACCCATCACATTTACCATAAGTGGTGGAATAGCATCTTTAAATTCCAAGATAAGGTTTTCCACTTCTTCTATGGAAGAATTTATTAAAGTTGCCGAAAGGAAATTAAAAGAGGCAAAGGATGAAGGTGGAAATTGTATAAAGTGGAAATAATTTTTTAAAACTTTTTTCTCTTTTTTAAATCATTTAATAAATGTAAAAAAATGTTAAGTTAAGTTGATTATAGTGGTAAAATATAGTGTATGAAGAAGCAACTATATAAAAAATTGTTTTTTCCACTTTTTCTATTTTTCATGGTGAGTTTTGTTCCTGGAAATGTTTTTATTGGGGGAAGGGTTTTAACAAGAGAGAAAAAACCCATTGTAGGGGCACTTGTCAGGTTGCATTTTTCTGGAGCTAAAAAAGTGTTGAAGAAAAAGACTGACAGAGATGGCAGGTTTTCCTTTTTTGTGAAAAATTATAAAAAGTATATATTGTTTGTTTCAAAGAATGGATTTCTTGAACAGAGTTTTATTTTAAGTGAGAAAAATATAAAGAAAAACAAATATTACATGGATATTGTATTGATGAGGAATGAGAGTAGTGAAGTAAATTGGGATATTAAAAGCCTTTTGAGGGCATCAAATGTTGAAAACAATTTAATATTTAAATTTGGAAGGGGGGCAAAAATAAAATCTCCAAAGAGAAATGGTAAAGGTAATGTTGAGGATAAACCTGCACTTATATATGGTAGTGGAAGGAAAAGGGGAAGAGAAAAAATCTTTTTAAGCACCACTTCTGAAATTTTTGGTGGAGGAGATTTCTTTTCTTTTCCCATTAATTTAAATAGTGGCTTTACAACCAAGTTTGCCTATTTGCAGCCTGTTGGCAGTCGCACAAACATTATTGTTGCGGGTAGAATTAACAGCAGTGAGCAAGAGGATGTTTCCCTAAAAAATGTTGTCCAGTTAGACATTTCTAAAAAACACAAGACAGAAATAACCTTTGGCTTTAGCAGGTTTGGACAGATTGAATCCACTGTCTCAAATAGTTTTTCAAATTCAATAGAAAATGAAATAATTAACACATTTCAGCCAATAAAAACTTTGAATGTATCTTTTAAAGACATTTTTAAAATTGATGAACCACTTCAGGTTGTTTATGGTTTTGATTTAACACATGTCAATGGAAAAGATGGGATAACCTTTGTGAATCCAAAGTTTGAATTTCATTTTACTCCTCAAAAGAATCTGGATGTTTTTTTCAATGCAAATCAGGAAAGAAAAAGCTATGACAGTGAAATTGCAGTGGATGAAGGAGAAAGATTTTCTCTCCTTTCTCCAGTAAGTGTCTCAAGGGTGAATGGACTTGATACATATGTAAACAGGTATACTCATTATGATTCCGGTTTTTCTTTTTTAATTGGTAATAACACAAAATTAAAACTTACAACTTTTATAGATAAAGTCGCAGGGGCCGGAGTGCCCTTTGTGGCTGTTTTGAAAAACCCCTTTAAAGATGAATCCAAATTTTATCCTGTATTACCGTCAAAGTATACGACAACTAACGGAGTAAAGTTTGACTTTGAACACAGATGGAATGAAATCCTGAAAACTTCTGTGATCTATATATATGGAACAGCATCATTTATTGAGGGATACAGCCAATCTGAAGGGAAATTTTCCTTTGCAAAGAGATTTGTGAATAAAATAAGTACAAATGTGGATTTTACAATTCCATCCACCAAAACTAATATTAAAACCATTTATAATTATTCCCCAGGGGAAAACCCCATCTTTGGGGTAGGTTCCTTTTATGACTATTATGCCACTGGAAATAATTCCTTGAATCTCTTTATCAAGCAAAAAATCTCATTTTTGAATTCTAATTTTGGAAAGTGGGAAGCAATTTTGGATTTGAGGGATATATTAAATCAGGGAATAGATGTATATGAAACCATGGGGGGAGACCTGATAATTGTCAGAAATAGAAGAAGTTTAAGGGGAGGTATAAATTTCCATTTTTAGATATTGCTGTAGTTATCTATGGATGTAAATCTTGCTAAAGTTAAGAGAAAAACCAGAGAAAAGATTATTTTTTATTTTTTAATAATCCTTGCACTTTTTTTCCTTTTTTCTGCAATTTTAAATATAAAAGATAGAGTTTCATGGAAGGAACCCACAGATGGTATTATCTGGGGTGAAAGTGAAAAGGGAGTTGTCGTAAAAGATATTGTTGGAGAAAATGTCCCTGCAGGTATTAAGGTAGGGGATATTCTTTACAAAATAAATGAACATGATATACTTGATTTACAGGATTACTACGATACCTTTTTTCTCTATTCCCCTGATGAAGAGGTTACTTATACCATAAAAGATTCTGAAAGTAGTTCCATAAGGGATTTTAAAATAAAATTGGGGGAAAAACCAGTCCTTAAGAAGACAGATTTTTATAGGTTAATTCTTGCTTTAATCTATTTTTTATCTGGTTTTTTTATCCTTTTAAGACACAGGGAAGCCAGAGGGAGTAAGCATTTTTTCCTTGTATGCCTTTTTTCTTTTGGGCTTTATATATTTAAATATACTGATAGGGTAACAAATTTTGATATATTTATTTATTTAATTTCGAAATTTTCACTTATGATTTTACCTGCTCTTTTCCTCCATTTTTGCCTTGCGTTTCCTATAAAATTAAAAAAAAGCAACAGTAAAAAATTTCTTTTTCTATTGTATTTACCCTTCATCTTGATATTTTCATTTGAAGTTTTTTGGTTTTTGGGGAAGTTGGAGAGGTTTAATTTTCCACGTTCTCCCTCTAAGAAAATTTTTCTGGACAATTTAAATATAGTTTATTTTGCTGTATATTTTTTGATAGCCATTGTTGTCCTTTTTATACAGAGGAAAAAAGTAAGGGATATTGAGTTAAAACAGCAGATGAAGTGGATTATTGCTGGTGTAACCATTTCCTTACTTCCCTTTTTGATATTTTACATAATTCCCTATTTGTTTAATTTGGAAATGACCCCTTTGATGGAAGCATCTATTCTTTCCCTTGGATTTATGCCAATTTCCTTTTCCTATGCAATAGTGAAGTATAGGTTAATGGATGTGGATGTTATTTTTAGAAGGGGAATAATATATTTTATTGCATCTGCTATTTCCATACTTGTATATTTTATAATTTTAGGTTTAAGTGGCCTTTTATTTAAATTGCTTTTTCCAGAATCCACAACTTTAACCATTGCAGTATCTGTGCTTGTGGCAGCCTTTATATTTTCACCTGTTAGAAACTGGGTACAAAATGAAATTAACAGGATCTTTTATAGGGAGGAATTTGAGTTAAAAAATTCCCTCTACGAACTTGGGAAAACCCTTGCCACTCAAGGTAGTTTAAAGGACATGGCAGATTCAGTTTTTTCCATATTTAAAAAGATTTATGATCCAGAAAGGATGGCCATATTTGAAGTGGTTGATAAGGAAAAGTGGTTGTTTAAAGTTGTGATTTCATCGGATGGGGGGATTCAAAGGGGAGAACTTGTGGAGATTCCTGAAAATCTACTTTCATATCCAGGAAGATTTAACTTTGGCATGGAAAGTCCAGTTTATGAAAAACTTGGTTTTATTTACTTCTTCCCGCTTGAAATTAAAAGGGAAATAATAGGGGCAATTGGCATAGGCAAAAGTAAATCAAAAAAGTTTTTGACTTCTGAGGATGTATACTTCATTAAAACTCTTTCTGGATACATATCGGTGTCCTTTGAGAATATCAGGTTGGTTGAAATGTTAAAAAATCAACTTGAAGATATAAAAGAATTAAAAGAATTTAATGAAAGTATAGTAAATTCTATAAATTTAGGTGTTCTTGTATTTGATAAAAATGGAAAAATTTTGATTCAGAATGAAGCCATGAGGAACATAGTTGGTACAAATGAGGAGAACATAAAAGACCTCTTTTCAAAAGATTTTTTGAGATTCCTATTTAGCGGTGAGAAAATAGAGAATATTGATGAGAATCTGTTTTTCTACAGGGTATCCTATGTAAACAGTAAAAATGAAGAAAAAATCTTGAATATTTCACTTATTTCTTTAAAGGGTAAAGGAGAAGGGGATAAAAAGTTCATTTTAGTCTTTAATGATGTTACTGATAGGATAAAACTTGAGAGGGAGTTGATGGAAAGAGAGAAAGAAAAGACTCTTACCACCATTTCAGCAGGTATTGCTCATGAGATAAATACACCTCTTACAGCCATTTTATCAAATGTACAACTTGCTATGGAAGATGTGAGTGATGAGGACATCAGGAATATGCTCGAAAGGGCGATGAAAGAATGCTTCAGGGCCTCGAGGATAGTGAATAATTTTTTAAATTTTGCAAGACTTAAAACAATTGCTAAAAACAGATTAAGTGTAAAATATCTAATGGAGAATACGCTTGATCTTGTAGTGAATCTTTTAAAGAAAAAAAATATTGAAATTATAAAAAACTTTAGCAATGAGGAAATTTATGTATATGGAAATGAAAGTCAGTTGATACAGGTTTTTACCAATTTGATATTAAATGCCAGAGATGCCATACCTGATGATGGAGGAAGGATAATTTTAGAGGTGGTAAAAAATGAAAATTTTGTTGAGATAAAGGTTATCGACAATGGAACGGGAATGAATGAAGAGGTAAAAAAGCACCTTTTTGATCCCTTTTTTACCACAAAGATGAAAGGGAAGGGGACAGGTCTTGGACTTGCTGTGTCAAATTTGATTATTCAGGAACATAGAGGTAAAATATTTGTGGAAAGTGAGGTGGGGAAGGGTAGTACATTTACTGTAAAATTACCCTTATATAACCAAAAAGGAGGAGAAGTTGAAGGGGAAAATTCTTTTAATTGATGATGAAGAGATAATTAGAGAGACCTTTTCAAATTTGCTTACAAAAAAAGGTTTTTCCTGTGAAACTGCAAAAGATGGCGAGGATGGATTAAAAAGATATAAAAGTGGAAAATTTGATGTTGTGCTTCTTGATTATATGCTACCCGGAGAAAATGGGATAACTATTCTTGAAAAATTGAAGAGTATTGACCCAAATGTCGTGGTAGTAATTATTACTGCTTATGGAAAAGAGGAAGTGTCTGCTGAGGCCATGAAGAGGGGAGCCTTTTACTTTTTAACAAAGCCGATAGATAACAGACTTCTTTTAATGATAATTGAAAAGGCACTGTCCCACAGGAAATTACTTAGTGAAAATATACTTTTAAAAAAGTTTGTGGAAGAAAAGAAAAAGGGGAAAGAATTAATTGGAAATAGTGAGGCAGTTAAAAATATTTTAAAGAAAATTAATCAGGTGTGTAATACAAAGACAAATGTTTTAATTGAAGGGGAAACTGGAACAGGAAAGGAACTTGTGGCAAGATTAATTCACAAATTAAGTGATAGGAATAAAGAGAGATTTGTTGCTGTAAATTGTACTAATTTTCCTGCAAATTTACTTGAAAGTGAGTTTTTTGGTTATAAAAAGGGGGCATTTACAGGTGCAAGTCACGACAAAGAAGGACTTTTTAAACAGGCAGATGGTGGAGTTATATTCCTGGATGAAATTGGAGGAATGCCACTTGAAGTTCAGGGTAAATTACTGAGGGTGCTTCAGGATAAGGAATTTAGACCTCTTGGCAGTACAGAGAGTATAAAAATAGATGTAAAGGTTATTGCTGCAACAAATGTTCCTCTTATTCAACTGATAAAGGAGGGAAAATTTAGAGAAGACCTATTTTATAGGTTGAATGTTATAAAGATAGAAATACCACCTTTAAGGGAGAGAAAAGAGGATATAATACCTTTAACAAAACACTTTATAGAGAAATTTTCTGTTGAAAATAACAAATTAATTGAAAGGGTTGAAAAAAACTTTTTTGAGGCACTTCTTGAATATGATTGGCCCGGAAATGTAAGGGAGTTGCAAAATGTTGTGGAAAGGGCAATTGTACTTTGTGAGGATGGGGTATTAAGGGACAATTTGATAGAATTTAATGTTATTAAAGATACCAAAACCATAGATTTTACCCATGTTAATTTTCCTGAAAAAGGTTTAAATTTAAAAGAAGTGGTAAATGAATTTGAAAAGGGTTTGATATTAAAGGCTCTTAAGAAAACCCGCGGAAACCAGAAAAAGGCAGCCTCTCTCCTAAATATAAATCCACCAACTTTAAATGAAAAGATAAAGAGATTCGGAATAAATATAGAGAAATTGTTTAATTAGATTTTATTTTGGGCAGTGTAGTATTGTGTCAGGAGAAAAAATCTCCTTTTGTGAAAAAAAGGTTGAGTTAATTTTTAAGAAAAATTTTCAGAAGTATCCATATTTATGACATTTTTTCCTGAAAAAAATTTTCTACAATTCAGGTATGCCCCCAATCATGTTTATTCACATCTTTCACCATTTTCACTTCCTTTCCTGAAGTCCTTCTAAAGGTTTATAGGATAAAAAAAGAAATTTTGCTTAATCGTTGATTTTTGCAAAAAAATTTAAGTTATTGCCAGTTTAAAGCCACTTGAATTTCTCTTGAATTTTTGCCTGACACTTTTTTTACTCTTATCTTGCCTGGCACCTCTTTTTTCATATTTGCCAGATTTTAGCTTCTTTTCCTACCTGCCCACAAATGCCATCCCAGAAGGTTTATAGAAGGGTAAGGGAATATTTAATCACTTGATTTTCTCCAGAGGATTTTGTTCCTGCAAGAATTCGATTTTTTCTTATTTGCTTCCCAAATATCCCCCCAAAGGTTTGTAGGATGAAAAAAGAGTTTTTATTCAATTGTTGGTTTTTGCCAGAGGAGTTTAATTCCACCAGATTTGAGTTTTTTTCTTATTTGCCATACCAAAAGCCTCTAAAAATTTATGAAAAAATAGTACCAGACAAAAAAGAAAAAATCCTTTTCTTTCTTTTCTTATAAACCCCTGATGGGGATTATGTGGGAGGTAAATTCGGTAAATTCAGCCTGACACATTTTCCTTTTCCCAATTCTAAATCTAAAATCTTGTCTGGCTCTTTTTCTTAATCCCATTTTCAGGTCTTTTTCAGGTCTGTCCCTTCCTACCTTTCTTATCCTTACTTACTTCTTGTTTGCCTATTACTTGCCTGGCACCTTTCTTAAAATAATCCATATCAAAATTCAAATTCTGCAAAATTTTTAAATTTAAATTGCAAATTGTAAATACTGTCTGACAGTATTTTTTCTCTTCGAAAAGGATTATATTTTTAATCTTAAGGATATGGTACGGGCGATATTCATGGCAGAAGTTTCAACAAGAAAGACATGAAAAATAATAGGAAATTTGATGTGTACATCAATATCCCATCAGCATGTAAGTAACTTAAGCGATATATCTGACCTCATATAAAAAGAGGGTGAAAAAAGCCTGATGAAAAAAGATATAGTTTTTTTCTTTATTAAGTATCTTTTTCTCTTAAAAGGAGATATTATCCTGTTTCACTAAAATTTGAGGTGACATTGGATTTATTTGTAATTAAGTAATTTTACTACATCATTTTTATTTAGATAACCCATTTTATATCCCTCTTTTATTATTATAAAATATATATTACCCCAGGAAAGTTTTTTTCTATCTCTAATTAATTTCAATATAAGTTCTTCTTTATTTTTTTTATTGTAGTTGTTTAGAAGGTAAGAACTTGCATAGATGAGCTTTGCTTTAGTCAATATTTCGATTAAATACAGCCTTTTTTTATCATTTTTACATTTTGAAATTGCACTTAATAATATATGAATGGCTTTTTTTGAATGTGTCATGGCTTTAAGGTAGTTCTTTTTTATTAGATAGTATTCGCCTTTGTAATATTCAGAGAGAATTGACTTTCCTTCAAGTTCATCTTTGATAAAAGACATGGAAATAAAGTCGGGATTTTTTTCGAAGTACTCAGATGCGTTGGTTATCTTCCCAAGAAATGAGGAAAAGAAAATTAGAAGTAAAGAAATAAAAACAATTTTTAATGGTTTTTTGCTATTTTTTCCATCTATGAAAATAATTTTTTTGTATAGAGGTAGGATGTATGGATAGAGGAATAGTGCCACAATGGATACAACACATCCTGTAAGGACATCTGTAAGGTAGTGCTCTCCACAATAGGTAACTGTGAAGGTAACCAATAAAAAGTAGATAAAAGAGATGATTTTATATCTCAACCTGTAATTTTTCACTGTAAAAAGGAATATGAAAAAGGGAAAGGCTGCGTGGATCGATGGCATGGCAGCAACTGGATTTGTGTCAAAAATGGCTAACAATGTAGTGGGTAAGTCCCTATATACATGTATTATAATTCTTTCAAACTTTGGAATTACCAGCATATTACTTGCAATCCATGGGGGAGCGGTGGGAATTAAGATATATCCAAGTATACCAAAAAACATTACAACTGACAAACCTGTAGCGTACTGATAAAATTTTTCTCTGTTGTCAATCCATATAAAAACTCCAACCACTAAAAAGATTAAAAAATGCGAAGCGTGAATTGAAGTCAGGAATTTTTCAAAAAAGGTAATTTTTCCGTGCCAAAAGATTGATTGCAAAATGTTTGTTATTGTTTTTCCTCCGAGTATTGCCTTTTCGATTTTTAGGACATACCACATGAAATACTTCCTGTGATATTTTACAACTGTATAAAAGGCAAATCCCCTCAAGGCGTCAAAGGTGTATAAAATACCAATAAATAAAACCCAATCCCTAATGAATTCTTTCGTTTTTTTAGTAAAAAGTAGAAAGAGAATGATGATTAAGTATATTTCAGGTTTATTTATAAAGTGTAAATTTCCTATGACTGCTTCATATATGAAAAATAAATAAAATAAAACAAGTAGGAAAAAAAAAGTGAATTTGGCATTTTTCTTTTCTTTATCAGAAGAAGGAACCATAGTTTTCCTCTTGATTTCTATTAAAAAAGAATTATATATTTAAAAAAAATCACATATTTTCCACTAAAAATTCTTCCCTTTCTATTTCAGGAAAAATATCATTTATAACTGGTTTAATATAAATTACATTTTTTAATTTTTCTTCTGCAAAATCCATAAAGTGAATTACAACAATGGGATCAAATTGGGATCCCGAACATCTTTTTATCTCCCTTAAAGCAAAATCCACTGTTAGGGCTTTTCTATAGGGCCTATCTGAGGTAATTGCATCAAAGGTATCCGCAACGGCTAAGATTCTTGCCCCAAGTGGAATTTCTTCACCTTTAAGTCCGTCAGGTCTTCCTGTCCCATCATATCTTTCATGGTGATGTCTTATGAAACTGAGGATATCTTTATCTTTTAAAACAGGTGTTAAAATTTTCGCCCCTGTTACCGGATGATCATATATGTGTCTATATTCATCATTTGTGAGTTTTCCAGGTTTATTTAATATGCTTTCCTTCACCCCAATTTTTCCAATATCATGGAGCAACCCTGCAAGATGAATTTTATGAATCATAAGATTCGATAGCCCCATCCTCTTTGCTATTTCACATGCGTAGAAAGTTACTCTTTTACTGTGACCTTCAGTGTATTTATCCTTTGCTTCAAGGGCAAATACGAGGGATTTGATGGCGTTTAAATAGAGTGTCTTTATCTCCCTTGTCTGTTCTTCCACTTTTTGTTCTAAGAATTGTTGGTATTCTTTATTTTTTAGTATCAATTCCCTTTTTTCAAGAGCTCTCTTTACTGCAATAATAAGTTCTTCCAGATTAAAGGGCTTTGTAACATAATCATAGGCTCCATTTTTTAGTGCATCGAGGGCAATATTAACATCGGAAACAGCTGTTACCATTATAACTGGCATATCTGGATCTATTCGCTTGATTTCCTTTAAAAGTTCTATCCCAGTCATTTGGGGCATTTTGATATCACTCAATATTAGATGAAAGGTATCCTTCTTAAATTTTTCAAGGGCTACTTTTCCATTTTCTGCTGTTACCACAGAGTAGCCATTTTCCTTAAGGCACCAACTAATGATTTCCCTTACACTTTCCTCATCTTCTGTAACTAAAATTTTGTATTTTGAATTGTCAATTTTTTCTACCATTTTTATTTTTTAAATATTTCATCTATCTTTTTTAGTTCCTCTTCTATTTTTAAACAACTATCGGAAATTTTTTTACATCTCTCATTTCCCTTTTCAGAGAAATTTTCTTTTAATTTGAGGAGTGATATTTGCCCCTTAATGGTGGTAAGATAGTTAAAAATGTTGTGTTTTATCTCCCTTATATTTTTTTCAAGTTCCTTTTCTTCCACTTTAAACCTGCCAGAATTCCCTATCTTTCAAAATAAAATAGTGTTCTTTAACTTCCAACTTGCCCATTGATTGAAGTTTTGATATGGTTCTGCTTGCGGTTTCCCTTGAAATTCCCACAAGTTCTGCTATTTCCTGATGTGTTATTTTAATATTTATCTTTATGCCATCTTCAATTTCATATCCATTTATTTTGCCAAAATCTGCAAGTAAATATTTAACCCGGTCAAAGGCACTGGTATATTTCAAAATCTTCATTAATTTGAAGGATGTCCTGAGTTTCTGACATAAAACATTTATGAGATTATTTAAAATTTTCTTATTTTGAAGTAGTACATTTCTAAAATAATTTGCATCAACGGATATTATTTTACAATCTTCCATGGCCAAAACCGTTGCAGGCATTGTTTTACCATCTATTAGGGATAATTCTCCAAATGTATCTCCTTCATTGTGAATGGCAACGATATTTTCCTTTCCAAATTTAGAGGTTTGTACCACTTTTACTTTTCCAAATTTTACTATGTACATATGTTTTCCAGTGTCCTCTTCTCTAAAAATAACCTCATTTTTCTTATAAAAATTTTCCTTGAATATGTGAACAATTTCTTCAAGTTCTTCTTCAGTTAGCCCCGAAAATAGGGGAATCCTCTTTAGAAAAGCTATTGTTTTACCCTTTTCACTAAAATCAATCACATTTATATGATATTAAAAAAAAATTAAACTTACAATTAAAATTGAAAAAAAAAGTGTTATGGATTAAACTTCTTATTAAAAATTTTTTTAAGGAGAATAATTATGGAAAAAAACTTCTCAGGTAAAAATACAACTGCGATTCACGGAGGACAGCATCCAGATCCGGTTTATGGGGCTGTCATGATTCCCATCTATCAGACATCAACATTTGCTTTTAAATCTGCTGAAGATGGTGCGGAAATTTTTAGTGGTAAAAAGAGTGGTTTTATCTACACTCGCCTTGGAAATCCCACAACTGTGGCTTTAGAAGATTGTGTTGCACAGCTTGAAGGAGGCTACAAGAGTCTTGCAACTTCTACAGGTATGGCTGCTGTTACAACTGTTTATCTATCTTTACTTTCTGCTGGAGATCATATGATTAGCACCGATGCCGTTTATGGTCCATCAAGAGTTGTAATGGAAAAGGACCTTTCAAGGTTTAATATTGAATCCACATATGTGGATACCTCAAATGTAGAAAATATAAAGAAAGCAATAAGGCCAAATACAAAACTTTTATATGTAGAAACCCCTGCAAATCCCACACTTAAACTGACGGATATTAAAGCGTGTGCAGAAATATGCAAGGAAAATGGAATGAAACTTGTAGTGGACAACACCTTTGCAAGCCCAATACTTCAGAGCCCATTTAAATTGGGAGCAGATATAATAATTCACAGCATGACCAAATATTTAAATGGGCATAGTGATGTAGTTGCCGGGATTATAGTCACTAAAAATGAAGAAGATTATAAAAATATCAAACACATGTTAACTTACCTCGGTGGGACAATTGATCCCCATCAGGCGTGGCTGGTACTTAGGGGAATAAAAAGTTTGGGATTAAGGGTTGAAAGAGCCTGCAGTAATGCAAAAAAGATAGCAGAATTTTTGGAAAGTCACCCCAAAGTTGATATAGTATTTTATCCTGGACTAAAATCATTTCCACAATATGAACTTGCAAAAAAGCAGATGAAGGATTTTGGTTCGATGATATCTTTCATAGTAAAAGGAGGTCTTGAAGCAGGTAGAAAATTAATGAACAGCGTTAAACTTGCAACTCTTGCTGTATCACTTGGCGGTATTGAAACATTAATTCAACATCCCGCGTCTATGACGCACAGTTCTGTTCCAAAGGAGGAGAGGGAAAAGGCCGGAATCAGTGATGGCCTTGTCAGAATATCAGTTGGTTGTGAAGATGTTGATGATTTAATAGAAGATTTGGAAAATGCACTTTCCGAAATTTAAAGTTCAGGAGGTTAAATATTGAAGGTTCTAATCCTTGTAACCTCTAATGAACCTGAAATTATCTGGAATGCTTTTAGGGTTGCAAATAATTTGTTAAAAAAATGTAGAAATTGTAAATATTTTTTTACTTGGAAAGGGAGTTGAATTTGACGAAATTTAATATTATGGCAGAAGTTGAAACTTTTTTAAAAAGAAGTGCTAAAGTTTCAAAACTTTTTGCAAGTGGTACCTATCTTGGGTTAAGAAATAAAGAAACTCCCTATGGATAGTATTCATCAACGCTTGATGAATTAAGGGATTTGATTTTAAAAAGTGATAAGATTTTAAATTTTTAGGAATTTTAATAACAATGGGAAGAGGTAATATAATAAGAAAAAGATTGAATCAATTAATAATAATATAAAAAGTGTTAAGAAAAATTTTTTTAGATAAATCTTTTCCTCTTCGGTAAAATTAAACTTTTCCTTATTGAGGGAGAAAAAGCCTCTTCCCATCCTGCTAAAATTTTTTCTGTCAAATTTTAATGCAAAAAATGTCAAAAATATAAAAAATAGTATATTAATCACAAAGAAAATAAACATTTCACTTTTAATTATACTTTTTTTAGGTATAATTTACAGTAAAATACTATTTTGAGGGCACAAAAATTTGAAAAAAAATAACATTCTTCTTGTTTTATCAGATAAAAGTTTTTCAAATCTTCTTAAAGAAAGATTAGAAGAAGAGAAAAATATATCTGTAGTATCCACCAATAATCCTGTAAAGGCAATAGCATATTTTGAAAAAAATGAATTTGATCTGGTTGTTTTAGATAGTTTTCTTAAAGGCAAGTCTGGAAGTGTCATTTCAGGGTGTAGATTTGCCTCTTTGTTTAAAGAGTTGAAAAAAGATGAAAATTTTCCCGTGATACTTATTTCTCCATCCATGAGTAATGAGATAAAAAGGGAGTGCTATAGACTAAAAATTGATGAGGTGTTATTTAGTCCCATTGATTTAAGTGAACTCGTTTATAAAATTTTAAGGGTTTTAAAATATAAAAATGTTATCTATAAACATAGAAACCTGCTTATCTTAAATGATGTCATTTTTGATACTACTTCAAGAAGCATTAAGTTAAGCAATTTGATGACATTTTCTAAGGAGGATAATTATTTAAAGATAGGGGTGAATTTACTTGAGAGTAAGTTATCTCCGGATGCCGTGGTAATTCTGGAAAAGAAGAAAGATGGGAGAAATTCAACTGTTATAAGCATAACAAGATCCCATTTTAAAACATCACAATTTCAAATTAAAACCGGTAAAGAGGAAGTTGAAAGTGAGATGTTTTCTAAAAGAAAGAAAATATTTTACTTTGGGGGAGAGGAAAATTTAATACATTCTGTAAAGAAATATTTGTCACCTGAGTTAAATATAAGGAAGTTCTTTTCTGTAAAAGATTCCAATTTAAATATGATAGTTATAAATCCAGATACCAGTTGGATGATAGATGAGATAAATGAAAATTTTTTCTCAAGTCTATTTTTAAGTTTAAAATTTATAAATAAGTTTGCAAGGGATAGGTCAGAAATTGTAAATAGCTACAAGCAACTTTTTATATCACTTGCAAAGGCATCTGAAGCAAATGATGAAGATACGGGAGAACATGTTCAGAGAATTAGATTTTACTGTGAATTTATAGCAAAAAAACTTGTGGAAATAAGAAAATTAAATTTGTCAGATGAAGAGATAGAACTTCTTTCCTATTCTTCAATAGTTCATGATGTGGGGAAATTACACATCAGTAAGAAGATAATTTTTAAAGATGGTCCCTTGACAAAAAAAGAAATGGATGAAATGAAAAAACACACAATATATGGAGTTATGATACTGGAGAAACATAGATTTTTGAGATATGCCAGGGAAATTGTTTTAACACATCATGAAAAATTTGATGGAAGTGGATACCCCTTTGGACTTAAGGGAGAGGAAATACCCATTTCTGGAAGAATTGTTGCCCTTGCAGATGTTTATGATGCCTTGAGGTCTAAAAGGCCATACAAAGATGCTTTTTCTCATAAAAAAGCTTATGATATTATTGTAAATGGTGATGATAGGACAAAACCATATCATTTTGATCCAGTAATTCTTGAAATATTTAAAAGTCACCACGAGGTTTTCAGGAAAATTTATTCAAGATACAGCCATAAAAAAAGTAGATCAAAAATTGATATCTTTCATAAAAAAACATATGGAAAAGAGGATTTTAAATCTTTCATGAATCTAAAATAATTTTTCCTTTTTTAATAACTGTTTTTACATGATTAATACCAAACATATAGGGTATCATCTTATAGTTTTTACAGTTTAAAATTATTAAATCTGCATCCTTTCCGCTTTCAAGAGAACCTACTTTATCTCCTATATCCAGAGCGTATGCTCCATTAATTGTTGCTGCCACAATTGTTTCTGCGGGAGTCATTTTCATCTGGGTACAGGCAATTGAAAGAATAAGTTGCATATTGGGGGTAAAACAACTGCCAGGATTAAAGTCTGTGGCAAGGGCTACAGGGACACCATTTTCAATTATTTCTCTTGCAGGGGGATAGTGGGTAAGTCCAAGATTGTATGCCGTGCCAGGCAATAGTGTTGCTATTGTTCCACTTTTTGCCATGTTTTCCATATCAATTTTTCTTATTTTTTCAAGGTGGTCAGCACTTAATGCCTTATATTTAGCGGCAAGAGATGAAGCACCTATTGAGTACAATTCATCTGCATGTATTTTAATCTTCAGTCCATATTGAGTGGCTCTTTTTAAAATTCTTTCTGTCAACTCTATATCAAAGAATCCCTTTTCACAAAAAACATCGCAGAAGAGAGCAAGTTTTCTTCTAACTACTTCTGGAATCATTTCATTAACAATTAAATCCACATATTTTTCAGGATTTTCTTTATATTTTTCAGGTATGGCATGAGCACCTAAAAAGGTGGGGAATACATCAAGGGGGGTTTCCTTTTTTCCCTCATCAATTACTTCGAGCATTTTTATTTCATCTTTAAGTGTAAGTCCATATCCACTTTTTGCTTCAATTGTTGTGGTTCCATATTTAATGAAAATTTCACAGTTTTTCAGAAAAATACTCTTTAACTTATCCTTTGAAGATTCTCTAAGTTTTTTCGCACTGTTTAATATGCCACCCCCTCTCTTTGCTATTTCCTCATAACTTATACCCCTTATTCTCATTTCATATTCTTCTTCTCTGGTTTCTGCAAATACCGGATGGGTATGACTGTCCACAAATCCGGGCATCACCACATATTCTTCATTTTTGAGGTCTATAATTTCAAATTTTGATTTTGAAATATCTATATTTAACTCTTCCATTTTTCCGGAAAAAATTATTTTCCCATTTTCAATTACCAGTGCCCCATTATGGACAATACCTAATTCTTTCATTTCTTCCTTGATTCTTGCCCTTTTAGGTCCCTTTAAAGTGATTAATTCTCTTATGTTTAAAATTGCAATATTATTTTTCATTTCTTCCACCTCGGATTTAAAATTATGAAAGAAATTATAACAAAAAGTAGATAACATATATACATTTTTCCCAGCATCCGTAATTGATTTTTCGGAAAGGGTATTTTTAAGAAGAAAATGAATGAAAATTAAGAAGTGAAGGCAGAATTATTCCCTAAATGCCATCCAGAAGGCTTATAGGAAGAAAAAAGGAATTTTATTTAATTGTTGACCTTTGCCAGAGAAATTTATATTTAGCAGAATTTAGTTTCTTCTTTAACTTGCCTACCCTTAAAACCCCCTGAAGGTTTATAGGAAAGTAGGAAAGTAAAGGGATGAACTTAATCGTTGGCTTTTGCCAGAGGACTTTAATTCTGCCAGTTTTGAGTTTTCTTTTTGTTTGCCCACCCGAAATGCCCCCTAAGAGTTTATAGGATGAAAAAGGAATTTTACTTAAATCATTTGGTTTCTGCTAGAAGATTTTATTCCTGCAAGAATTGATTTATTATCTTACTTGCCTACCCTAAAAACCTTCCTGTGGCTTATAGGAAGAAGAAATTTTATTTAAATCGTTAGATTACTGCTAAAAGATTTTAACTTTGCCAGAGTTTAGTTTTAGTTTTTCTCTCATTTGCCTCCTTCCCAGATGCCTACTGAAGGCTAATAAGAGGAAAAGGGATTTTTCATAAATAATTGATTTTCTCTGAAAATTTTCTTCTTGCTATATTTTAATTTCTTCTTCTATCTGCCAACCCCGAAAGACCTCTAAAAATCCATAAAAGCAAATGATGAGAGGTAAAAGACAAAGAAGAAAAAATCCTTTTCTTTCTCCTTATAAATCCACGGTATCCTGGAGGGTGGGAACAAATTCTGTACAACACATTTAATCTTGCCTGACACCTTTTTAAAAATTTATTTTCAATCAGGTCTGTCCCCACTTCAAATTTCAAATTTTAAATTTTTTGTCTGACACCTTTTCCTCACCTTTTCCTCAATTTAAATCCTGCTTCTTACTTGTTTATACTAAAAGCCATCCTGAAGGTTGTTGGCGAGTAATAAGTTTTCCTTTGACGCTAACTTTTACCAGAAAATTTTTTGATTTAAATCGTAAATCGCAAATCTATATTCTTCCTGACACCATTTTAAATTTAACACAAAACTTTAAAACAAAACTTTTATTTGGTATTAAATCCTTCTTTGTTTTATTCCTGTTTTGTTTTTATCCCCTGGGTGTGTTTTTACCTTTTAGTGAAGGGTAATTTTTTTAAATTGTTTTGCTTTAGTATACTTAAAAAGTTTTTTCAGGACATTTAATGACGATTACGGATTTTGGGATTTTAAATATCACTTGATGAAATTTTAAAATGTTTATATAATAATTCTTTTTTAAATCCAGAAAAAACTGTGAGTATATTAGAGTTATTTAAATCACACAAAGGTCTATATCATGTTGATACCCTCAAAAAGAGGGAATTTATAATTGTAAATACCCTTGCAGTCTTGATAGGTATCATGGGGGGATATGTTGCAATCATCCTCCGTTATATGATTATTTTCTTTCAGAATATTTTCTTTTATGGGACCTTTTCCTTTGGTGAGACAACTATTTTAAAACATTCCCTCGGTCCCGCAGTAATATTTATCCCTGCAATAGGAGGGATATTTGTTGGACTCTTAGTTTACTATGGGGCACAGGAAGCAAAGGGTCATGGAATGCCAGAGGTAATGGAGGCCATTTTGTTTAAGGCAGGAAAAATAAGGCCTGTGGTAGGTGTTGTAAAGGCAGTTGCCTCCGCTATTTGTATTGCATCGGGAGGATCCACAGGTAGGGAAGGCCCAATCATTCAGATAGGTGCTTCTCTTGGCTCAACCCTTGGGCAATATTTTAAATTCAGGCCAAATTTATTAAAAGTCCTTGTGGGATGTGGTGCAGCAGCGGGACTTGCAGCAACATTTAATACCCCTATTGCAGGGGTTATCTTTACCTTTGAGGTGGTTTTATTTGAGTTTAAAACCCGTTCCTTTATTCCCATTGTTATTTCCACCGTTTTTGCCACATTTATTTCCAGATATTATCTGGGGGATTTCCCGGCCTTCAGGGTGCCAAAATATTCCTTTGTACACCCTGTTGAATTTGGTTTTTATCTTTTACTTGGTTTACTGGCAGGGTTGCTCAGTGTTGTGGTTATAAAGTCACTCTATGGTGTGGAAGACTTCTTTGACAGATTAAAAGTGCCAGAGTTTATAAAGCCTGCAATTGGAGGACTTGTTGTGGGAATTATGGGTTTTACCCATCCAGAGATATTTGGAATTGGATATGAGACAGTGGAAAAGGCATTAAATTCAAGTCTTCCATTAAAAATACTTCTCATTCTAATTTTACTTAAAATTTTATCTCTGAGTTTTACCATAGGTAGTGGAGGTTCAGGTGGAATTTTTGCTCCCACCCTTTACATTGGTGCAGTTTTGGGAGGTGCCTTTGGGGAGGTTATGCATCACTTTTTTCCACATTTTACTGCAAACTCTGGTGCATATGCCCTTGTAGGCATGGCTGCCCTTTTTGCAGGGGTAAGCAGGGCAACCCTTACTGCAATTATAATTTTATTTGAAATGACCTTAAATTATAAAATAATTCTCCCCCTCATGTTTGCCTGTGTTGTGGCTGATGGCGTTTCATGGCTTCTCACAGATGCCACAATTTATACCATGAAACTTAAAAGAAAGGGCTTTCTTTTAAATCTTGACATGGAGGTTGATCCCCTTGAACTTAAGAGGGTTGAAGATGTTATGAATAGGAATATCATAAAAGTTGTGAGTAATGATAGGGTAAAGGATGTATTTGAACTTATGGTGGAAAGCCATCACCATGGATTCCCCGTAGTAAATAGAAAAGGTTTACTAATTGGATTGATAACGGAGGATGAACTTTTAAGGGATATAAGTAGGGGAAAAGAAAATATTCCTGTAAAAGATTCAATTGCTGCAAAACTAATAGTAACCTATCCTGATGAAAATCTTCATAGGGCACTTCATAAAATGGTACTTCACCATGTTGATTATCTTCCAGTTGTATCCAGAAAAAATCCAAGGAAATTACTTGGAATTGTAAGCAGATCTGACATCCTTAAAATCCTCAAATAATCTGGAACTTTTTTACTCTTTTTTCGTGAAAATATAGGAACTTTTTAGGGAGGTAGATATGAGTTCAGAAATAGATATCAATAGATTAAATGCAAAGATTTCAGCAGAAAGCGAATTTATAAAAGAGATATTAAATGAAGTAAAAAAAGTAATAGTAGGGCAGGAATATGTAATTGAGAGGTTGTTAATAGGACTTCTTACACAGGGGCATATTCTTCTCGAAGGCGTTCCCGGACTTGCAAAAACCCTTGCTATATCAACCCTTGCAAAAACCATAGATGCCAAATTTAAGAGGATTCAGTTTACTCCAGATTTGCTTCCAGCAGACATAATAGGTACAATGGTTTACAATCAGAAGACTTCAGAATTTTATCCGAGAAAAGGACCCATCTTTGCCAATCTAATACTTGCAGATGAAATAAACAGATCCCCTGCAAAGGTTCAGAGTGCTTTACTTGAGGCAATGCAGGAGAAACAGGTTACAATAGGAGATACTACCTATAAGTTAGATTTACCATTCCTTGTCATGGCAACTCAAAACCCAATAGAGCAGGAAGGGACTTATCCTTTGCCAGAGGCTCAGGTTGACAGATTCATGCTCAAATTGAAGGTGGACTATCCATCTAAAAAAGAAGAAAGAGAAATACTTGACAGGGTAGGGGATAACTATGAATTGAAATTTGAAGTAAAAACCGTTGCAACCCCTCAGCAAATTCTAAAGGCTTCCCAGGTGGTTAAAGAGGTATATATAGACGATAGGCTTAAGGACTATATTGTGGATATTGTTTTTGCCACGAGAAATGGAAAGGAATTTGGTCTTGATATTGATCCTTTAGTTGAATATGGGGCATCTCCCAGGGCCACTATCTTTTTAATGAGAGCAGCAAAAGCAAGTGCCTTTATAAATGGTAGAGGATTTGTAATACCCGAGGATATTAAATCCGTGGGGATGGATGTCTTAAGGCACAGGATAATTGTGACCTATGAGGCCGAAAGTGAAAATATAACATCTGAAGATATTGTTGAAAAAATATTTGATACCGTATTACTTCCATAGAAGGGGTATTTTAAAAGTGGAAATAGATAAAGGAATACTGAAAAAAATAAGGGAAATTGAAATCAGGACCAAAAAACTTGTCACTGAATCCATGGCAGGAGAATATCATTCAGTGTTTAAAGGTCAGGGGATGGAGTATGATGAGGTTAGGGAGTATGAAGAAGGTGATGACATCAGAAATATAGACTGGAATGTGAGTTCAAGAAGTGGAAATTTATATGTCAAAAAGTTTGTTGAAGAAAGGGAACTTACCGTAATACTTGCAATTGACATATCTTCATCCCTCTGGTTTGGAAGTGGCAAAAAGACAAAAAGGGAAATTGCAGCTGAAATTGGTGCGATTTTGTCCTTTTCAGCAATAAAAAACAATGACAGGGTGGGGTTGCTTTTATTTTCAGATAAGATTGAAAAATTTATTCCTCCTAAAAAAGGCAGAAAACATGTCTTGAGAATAATCAGGGAAATTTTAAATCCATTTAAAGAAAATAGAAAAACTGATATTTCAAAGGCCCTTGATTTTATATCCAAGGTACAGAAAAAGAGGGGAATAGTTTTTTTTATTTCAGATTTTTTTGGCGAAGATTATGAAAATAGCATCAAAGTGGTTGCAAAAAAACATGATCTGGTTGCAATTTGCATAAATGACATACTTGAATTTCATCCCCAAAGGGGTATTTCAGCCATTTTTGAAGATATGGAAGAAGGTGATACCGGATTTTTAAAGTTAAAGGGCAAAACCCTTGAGGGGTACGAAAAATTTTCAGAAAATTTCGTGGAAATGAGAAATAAAATTTTTAAAAGATATAACATAGATGTAATTGAAATCTTTACAGATGAAGATTATGACAAAAAGTTGGTTTCCTTTTTCAAAATGAGGATGAGGAGATTTAGATGAAAAAAGGTATACTAACCCTTTTGTTTTTACTATTTGTATCATTTTCCTTTGCCCAGAGGGTTCTAAAAGTAAATATTGATAAGAATAAGGTCAAAATTGGGGAGGAAATTAACTTAACATTTACCTTTAATAACTCTAATTTAAAGAATGTAAAACTCTTATCAAGTGGGGATTCTCAGTTAATTGTTAAAGATGAAAAAGTAGTTAAAAAATCAAAGAATGATATTGATGTAATCTTTAAGGTTGTAACATTCGATAAAAATATAAAAAAAATAGGACCTTTTATCTTAAAAATATATCCTTCAGGAAAGGAAGTAAAAGTTGATAAAACCTTTAATTTAAAGGTGCTATCGTCCCTTTCAGGAAAAGAAAAGGATATATGTGATATAAAAAGTCCATTAAATGTAAAATTTGACTATAAAACACTTATTTTATTGGTTATTATATTGTTTTTAGTAATAATATTATTAGTTTATATTTTAAAAAAGATTTTAAAAAAAGTGGGGAAGAAAGGGGAAGAAGTCTCAAAAAGAGTTTTACCTCCCCTTGAGGAGTTCAATATAAATTATGAAAAAATTAGGGATTTTATAGATAAGGGAGAATACAGAAATTTTTACTTTCAATTTTCAGAAATAGTTAGAAGATATCTTGAAAGGAGATGGAAGATACCTTTTTTAGAAAGAACAACAAGTGAAATTTTAAGAGATTTAGGGGCTCTTGAAAACATCTCTCAAGAGTTAAAGGAAAATATAAAACTTTTTCTTAAAAAGGGAGAACCTATAAAATATGCAGGTTTTATCCCTCTTGTGGATGAAACTGAGAAATTTAGAGATCTGGGCTTAAAAATAGTTTCTTTAAGTGAAGAACTCCTTATGAAAAAAGAGGAGGAAAGAAAAGTTGATTAAATTTCATTCACCACTGTATGCGCTACTTTTTATACCTCTTCTGATATTTTTTTTAAGGGTGGTTATTTTTAAGAGGAGTTTTTTTCCAGCTGTGAGGTTTCCATTTTTTTATCCCATAAAAAACTTAAGCAGGGGAACTTCTTTGCCTTTTGCATTCTACATAAAAATTTTTGCCATTATCTTTGTCATAATAGCCCTTATGAGGCCACAAAAGGTAAATGAGTTTGTGGATGTGATTACAGAAGGAGTGGATATAATTTTGACAATAGACACTTCTGGGAGTATGCAGGCAATGGATTTTAAGCCCAAAAATAGACTTGAGGTTGCAAAGGATGTAATTGAAAATTTTATAAATGGAAGAAAGGGGGATAGAATAGGACTTGTGGTATTTGCAGCAAGAGCAGTTACGCTCTGCCCCTTAACCATAGACTATCAAATTCTTACAAGATTCTTAGGGGAAATTCACACGGGTATGCTTCCAGATGGGACTGCAATTGGAGATGCCCTTGGAGTTTCAATAAATAGAATTAAAGAGGGTAAGGCAAAATCCAAAGTGATTATCTTAATAACAGATGGGGTAAACAATACGGGAGAAGTTTCACCCCTTACGGCAGCAGAAATTGCAAAGGAAAGTAGGATTAAGGTATACACAATTGGGGTTGGTACAAATGGTGTTGCTCCCATTTATGTCAGAGATCCCTATACAGGACATAAGAAAATAGCATATATGAAGGTTGAGATTGATGAAAAACTCCTTAAAAAAATTGCAAAAATAACCGGTGGAAAGTATTTCAGGGCAACCGATTCAGAGGCCCTGAAAAAAATATTTAAGACCATTGATTCACTTGAAAAAACTAAAATGAAAGTAAAATACTATTATAATTACAAAGAACTTTTTTATATTCCCCTTTTGATTTCAATCTTTTTAATTCTTTTAGGTGTTGTTATTGAGGAAATTATTTCAAGGAGATTGCCATAGGGGTAGAGAGATGAGGTTTGAACACTTTAATGTACTTTACTATATGTTTTTATTAATTCCCTTTGCAATATTTCTATTTTTTGCCGTAAAAAATAGAAGTAAAAGGATAAAACTCATCTCCCGGAACCCACATGTTTTAGATGAAATTTTGAAAAACTTTAGCAAATCAAAGAGGATTTTGAAATATTTCTTTTTAATCCTTTTTTTCATCTTTTCCATTTTTTCCCTTATGATGCCCCAGTGGGGAACTGAAGTTTCCAGAGTGGCAAGAAAAGGGGTTGATGTGATTATATGTCTTGATACCTCAATGAGTATGAACACAAGAGATGTAACCCCTTCAAGACTTGAAAGAGCGAAATTAGTTTTGTCTGACCTCATCTCAAATCTTGAAAGTGGGAGAATTGGGATAATTTCCTTTGCGGGAGATGCTTATGTTCAATGCCCTTTAACCGTTGATAGAAATGCAGCAAATATATTTTTAAATATCTTAAGTGTAAATTCTGCACCGGTTCCGGGAACGAATATTCCTTCTGCCATCTATAAGGGTATTGAGATTTTTAGAAAGAGAAATTCAAAATACAAAGTGTTGATTTTACTCACCGATGGAGAAAATCTTGAAGGTGATGTAGTTAAAGCTGCAAAAGAGGCAAAAAAAGAGGGAATTAAAATCTTTACAATTGGAATAGGCACCCCTTCTGGAGAACCAATACCCATTCTGGATAAAAGTGGGAATGTAATTTCCTACAAAAAGGATTCAAGTGGAAATGTTGTTGTAAGCAGACTTGATGAAAGAACACTTACTGAGGTGGCAAATATTACCGGAGGAAAGTATTTCAGGATTACAGGAGGTACCTTTAACATTTCTCCTTTAAACAAAATACTTGATTCAATGGAAAAGGAAGAATTTGAAGAGAGACAGATTATAAGGCATATTAACAGATTTCAGTATCCACTTCTTATTGCATTTTTCTTCCTATTTTTATATGTTTTTACTTCTGAGAGAAAAAATTCTTTAAGAGAATTATTTGAGGAAATAAAAGGGGTGGTGAAAAGATGAAGAAGATAATTTTCTTTTTGATAGTACTTTTTGCAGTTAAATTTCCCCTTTCCTCTGTTAAAGACCTTAAACTTTATTACCATCTCAAAAAGGGAAATAATGAATATAAAAAGGGAAAATTTGATTCAAGCCTTTCAAATTATATGAAGGCTCAAGGGGTGGCTCCTGAAAATCCAATTGTATCTTTTGACATTGGAAATGCAATGTATAAAAAGGGGAAGTTTGAGAAGGCAAGAGAGATATTTGAAAATATTTTAAATAGAAATAGGGACCTTCCTGAAGATTTAAAGGAAAATATATTTTACAATCTTGGAAATTGTTATTACAAATTAAAAAATTATGAAAAGGCTTTAAATTACTACAAAAAGGCTCTTCTTATAAATGGAAAGGATGAAAATGCAAGGAAAAATTATGAACTTACGTTGAAAAAGTTAAAAAAGAATAATAAGAATATGAATAAAAATAAAAATAAAGAAAATAAGAAAAAAAATAAAGATAATAAGAAGAATAATAGCAAAAACAATAAGAAAAAAAATAATAAAAAGAAAAAAAGTGAAAAAAATAAGAAAAATGATAAAAAGAAAAATAATAAGAGAGAAAATGAGAATAAAAATAAAAAAACTTCAGGTAAAAGAAAAGGAGAGAGGAAGTTAAAACCACGTGAGGGTTCAAAGGTGCTAAATGGTCTTAAAGAGAGCGAGAAAAAGATGCTTCAAAAACTCATCAAGGAAAAATTTAAAAATATTAAAAAGAGTAAAAAGGATTGGTAGTTATGAAAGGTAAAGTAGTATTTCCATTAATTCTCTGTTTAATATTTTCCACATATATCTTTAGTATAAACAAGGTATCGGCCTATGTAGATTCAAAGACCATTGGCATTCAGGATTATTTGACACTTACCATTAAAGTAGAAGGGGAAAACAGTAATTCTGCTGCCGTAAAAGATCTGGGCAATCTTGAAAATTTTTCCATAATTTCAGGACCCAACATCTCAACTCAGGTGAGCATAATCAATGGAAGTTTTTCTTCAAGCAAAACCTTTACCTATCAACTTGCACCCGAGAGGGTGGGGGAATTTACAATTGGTCCATTTACAGTACAAATTGGAGATAAAACCTATAGAATATCATCAATTAAAATAAAGGTGGTTAAGGGTAGGTTAAAGAGGAGAAAAAGAAGTGTATCCCCATTTGATTTCTTTGATAATTTTGGAAGTTTCGATGAAGACTTTGGATTTGGTAGAAGGCAGAGACAAAACATGGATCTCACCAACGATGTCTTTCTTAAAATGGAGGTGGATAAGAGAAAGGTTTATCTGGGTGAACCAATTGTGGCAACTCTTGTTTTATATTTTAGGGTGCCCATAGCCTCTGCAGACTTCATAAAGACAGGTTCAATGGATGGATTCTGGATATATGAAGAACCACAGAAAAAAAAGCCTGAGCAGGCAAATGTTTTTCTTAATGGGAAAAATTACATCAGATATGTAATTAGAAGGTGGGTTTTGATTCCCACAAAGAGTGGAAAATTGACTCTTTCTCCATGGATTATATCCCTTATTGCACGGGTGGAGAGGTCCTTCTTTGATTTTGGCAGTGATGTTAAATTGCGAAGAACAAGTAATCCGGTGGATATAACGGTTTTACCACTACCTGAAGGGAATAAACCGGAAAACTTTTCAGGACTTGTAGGAAATTACAGGATTGAAGCAAAACTTAAAAAAAATAAGTTAAAAGTAGGAGAGGCAACAACACTTACAATTAAAATAAAGGGTAGAGGAAATTTATATACTTTTTCGGATATAGATCTACCAAAGATTGATGGTCTTAAAATATACCCACCAAAGATAAGTGGGAAACAGAGGATTGGAAAGGGTGGATATTTTGTTGAAAAGGATTTTGAATATGTTATAATACCTCAAAAATCCGGGAAATTTGAGATAAGTGGCGTTAAAATTTCCTATTTCAATTTAGACAAAAAAGAATATGAAGTTTTGACATCTCCTTCATTAATTTTAAATGTGGAAAATGGAGGAAATAATGAGACATTTTTACCTCCGCCTTCAACCACCTATTCTGAGCCACAACTCTTAAATAAGGATATATACTTCATAAAGAGTAATTTTCAACTGAGGGATGATTCCAGATTTTTATGTGAAAGGAAAATCTATTGGGGTATATTTTTTCTGATTTTTCTTTTAAATATCCTTGCAATTTTCTTTGAAGTGAGGAGGGAAAAACTGCTTTCCAACTTTTCTGAATATAGAAAAAGCACTGCCTACAAAAATTTTCTTAAAAAGATGAAAAACTGTGGCAAGAAAAAGGATAAACCAGAAAAAATTGAGTGTATGTATGAAGCAGTAAATGAATATTTAAAAGATAGATTTTTACTTACATCAATTGAAATTTCAAGAAACAATCTCAAAAAACTCCTCAGTGAAAAAAATGTAAGTGGTGAACTTATTGAAAAGTTAATTTCAAATTTAAACAGATGTGAGGCCGCAAAGTTTATAAAGAGTGAACTTGAAGCAACTGATGAAGGAAAACTTTTAGAGGATTTGATGGAAACAGTTAAATCCCTGGAAGAGGAGGTGGGAAAAATTGAAAATAGGTAAAACTTTTTTAATAATTTTCCTCTTTTTATTTTTTGCAATATCCATATTTTCCCAGGGAATGTTAAATAGGGCAAATACCCTTTATTCAGGTGGAAAATATAAAGAGGCTCTAAAAATATATCTAAAAATATTAAAGGATAAAAATATCCACAACGCGTATTTATATTACAACATTGGGAATTGCTACTTCAAACTTGGTAAACTTCCCCAATCCATTCTATTTTATGAAAGGGCTCATCTATTAAAACCAGATGATAGTGAAATAGAATATAACTTAAAATTTGCAAGGTCACTTTTGAAAGGGAAGTATGAAATTGAACCTGAAAATCCCATTGAAATAATTGCAACAAAGGTATTAAATGTTTTTTCCATAAATTTTTTATCAATCCTCTTTCTTATATTTTTTTTGGCGGTCAATGTTTCCTTTTACTTTTATTTTAAATTCAGAAAGGGACAGGGTAAAAAAAGGGCTCTTTTTATATTCATCACCACTTTGCTCATTTTCTTCATAATTGGTGGGATGCTCTTTACAAGATATGAGACTGTTGAAAACTATAACTATGGAATTGTCATGCAAAATGGAAATGTTTATAGTGGTCCGGGAAACTCCTTTACGCTTCTTTTTAATTTAAGTAGTGGAACCAAGGTTAAGATAATTGAAAAAAAGGACAATTTCTACCACATTAGGGCTGGGAAGGGCTTTGAGGGGTGGATTAACTCAAAACTTGTGGAAAAAATAAGGGATTTTTAAGATGTTATACATTGGAACATCGGGGTTTTACTATAACCATTGGATGGGAAAGTTTTATCCAGAAGGAATAAAGAAGAGCGATTTTTTTAAATTTTACATGGAAAAATTTAATACAGTTGAGATAAATTCAACCTTTTATCGCCTTCCTTCTGAAAAAACCATGCTTAGTTGGAGTGAAAAAACACCTGAAGATTTTAAATTTTCCATTAAGATGTGGCGGAGAATTACCCACTATAAAAAGTTAAAGGATGTAGAGGAAGATATTGAATTATTTCTGAGTAGGGTTAGTTTACTTGGCAAAAAGTTGGGAATTATTTTAATACAACTTCCCCCTTCAATCCATTTTTCTCCTGAACTTCTTGAAGATTTTTTAAAAATTCTTCCTCCAGATTTTTCATATACAATTGAATTTCGCCACAAATCCTGGTTTTGTGAGGATACCATTTCTCTTTTAAAAAGATATGGGGTAACCTTTTGTTCTTTGAGTATTCCAAAGGACTTTCCAGATGATATTTTCATAACATCTGATAAAATCTACTATAGATTTCACGGGAAAAAATCCCTATACAACTATTGCTATACAGAGGATGAATTGAATGAATTTGCTTTAAGGTTAAGGGAAAAAATGGATGTAGCAGGAGACATCTACATATTTTTTAACAACGATTTCAATGGATACGCCCCCCGGAATGCTATGTATCTTAAGAAGATTTTGCCAGAATAAGTAAAAATTACTTCATTTTTTAAAGTGAAAATATTCACATAATTAAATTTTTATGTATGCTTTGTAGTTTTTCTTGATAATTCTTTTTATAGTTTTTATAATGAAAGAAAGTGATTTTTAGGCTTTAAGATGACACATATATCTACAACTGTATATTTACATCTTTTCTTGAATTCATTATTAAAAAACCATCAATGTTTTTTCATTTATGTGTTAAAAAAGGTAAAAATTCAAAAAATATAAAATTATTAAGGAAATATTCTGCAATTTGTAAAGGAGAAATTGAGAATGGGCAAAAAAATATCAATAATATCACTTTTCATACTCATATCTTTTTCTCTAATTTTTTGTGCTGTATACAATGTGAGTACTCCTGCAGAATTTCAAAATGCGCTAAATAGTGCAGCAGCAAGTAGTGAAGATGACATAATTCAGGTATCAACAGGGATCTATGACTTTTCCGAAACCGCAACATATAAAACAAATGGTGGTTCAGGGAAACTTACAATAATTGGAGGTTCCAGTTCCCCTGAGGATACCTCTTTTAGTGTCAAACATGGAGTAAATAAATTAATTGTGATAAATACGGATCAGGACAATAATGGTGGAGATAACAGTGATGATATAGTAATAAAAAATATTCTTTTTAAAAATGCTCCAGTTAAAATATATGGATCAGAAGCAAATATAACAGTGTATAACTGCTATTTTTGGTATCTGTCACAACTTTTTATTTCTTCTGATAGTGGGTATGTTGATATCGAGAATTCCTATTTTTTCCACAATTCTACTAGTATAAGGTTGAATAAAACACCCAATGTATTCATTGCAAACAATATAATTTACGATAACGATTGGGGTATTTATGGTTATTTTAGTGGATCCACCAGAATAAAAATAATAAATAATTTAATCTGTGATTCAAGCAATTTTGGAGTGGACTTCTGGAATGACTTCTATCCTCACAAAAATAATAAAGAAAATGCCCTTTTTGAGATATATAACAATATAATTCGTTCCAATGAATCAGATTTACACATTACACGGGGACATGGTTATGGGGTTACATTAAATCTGTTTAACAATGACTTTGATGATGATGCAGATTTTGACAATCCTTCTTCTGGTGATCTGAGAATAGAGGATACTTCTGATTATCATCATGGGGGAAATATAAAAAGTGATCCACTTTTTGTGGATGTTGATTCTCAAAATTTTCATTTACAGCCAGATTCACCCTGTATAGATGCTGGTAATGATGGCGCTCCTTCCCTTCCTTCAAAGGATTATGATGGAAGGGACAGAATAATTGGACCACATGTGGATATGGGTCCATACGAAGAAGATGATGTAGATATTGAGGTTTCAAAAAGCGACTCTCAGGATCCAGTTTCTCCCGGTGATACTTTAACATATACAATAACTGTTAAAAATAATGGTCCTTCAACTGCTCTGGACGTTTCTGTTTCAGATAACATCCCTTTAGAAATACTAAATCCACAGTATTCCACCGATGGTGGCAATACATGGAATGATTGGTCAGGTTCTCTTACCATTGGTGATATGAGTTCAGGAGATACTTATACTTTTTTAATAAGGGGTACAGTAGATCCCACAATAGGGGCAACAACCACTATAAATAATACTGCAAGTGCAAATGCAAATACCCATGACTACAATCCAGATAATAGTTCTGATACTGAATCTACACTAATAAGAGTTTTGGCTGATTTATCAATAACAAAAAGTGATAACCCGGATCCTGTGGTTGCAGGTAGCAGTACTCTTACATATACGATAAATGTATCAAATGGTGGACCCAACTATGCATCAGATGTTGTCTTAAATGATGACATTCCTCAGGAAGTTGAAAATCCAGAATATTCCACAGATGGTGGAAGTACATGGAATGTATGGAGTGGAAGTTTAAATTTAGGGACACTTTCAAATGGAAGCAGCAGAACCATTTTGATTCGTGGAACTGTAAGTCCATGGGCAATTGGAACTATTTCAAATAGTGCTTCAATTTCAAGTAACGCAGATGATAACAATACTTCAAATAATTCAGCGACTGAAAGTACAACCATAAATACCTCAGCAGATTTAAGCATAACAAAAAGTGATGGTTCAGATCCTGTAATCGCCGGAAATGAATTGACATATACAATAAGGGTTTTAAATGATGGACCAAGTGACGCAAGAAATGTGGTAGTTTCAGATAACTTACCTTCAAGCATTGAAAATCCTGAATATTCCACAGATGGTGGAAGTACATGGAATACATGGAGTGGAAGTTTAAATTTAGGAACACTTTCAAATGGTAGTGGCAGAACCATTTTAATCAGGGGAATTGTAAGTTCTTCAGCAACGGGGTCAATTTCAAATACAGCAACAGTTTCAAGTGATACATCGGATCCGAATACTTCAAATAATAGCGCCACAGAAAATACGACCATAAACACCTCGGCAGACTTAAGCATAACAAAAAGTGATGATCCAGATCCTGTAATCGCCGGAAATGAATTGACATATACAATAAGGGTTTTAAATGATGGGCCAAGTGACGCAAGAAATGTGGTAGTTTCAGATAACTTACCTTCAAGCATTGAAAATCCTGAATATTCCACAGATGGTGGGACTACCTGGAACACATGGGGTGGAAGTTTAAATTTAGGAACAGTTGAAAGTGGAAAAAGCAGTGAGATTTTAATTAAAGGAAAAGTTTCTTCTTCAACAATGGGTTCACTTTCAAATACAGCCTCCGTCTCAAGTGATACAGATGATCCAGATACTTCGAACAATAGCACAACAGAAAGTACCACGGTAAATACTTCAGCAGATTT